>Ga0214481_100119_pt1 | contig 36812 bp, 34 predicted proteins | sample M1_20Mar14CPVII9_4_FD_165057 | JGI IMG/M metagenome (GOLD analysis project Ga0214481, IMG submission 165057) | Marine eukaryotic communities from Monterey Bay, California, United States - M1_20Mar14CPVII9sort6BwellG10 | ecosystem: Environmental > Aquatic > Marine > Unclassified | place: USA...
GATTTCAGGTAAACGACAATAATACTTAATGAAAAGTTGAATTTAGTCACTCTGGGGATGATGAGACAAACCTCTTTTCTTAGATACTGGATACATAGGTATCCTTATATATAAAGTGTTTGCTCTCCATCGAATCGTATTAGATTTTAGATTTGTTTTGTTGTGTGTTTTGAGGTGAGTGTCCTTTGCCTTGAATTGGTTTTAGTTCCAGTTAGGTTGTCAGGTTTGGTATGTACACTCTTATTCATATCTTATGCCCTTATTCCTCATATTTTTCATAGACTCACCAGTAGTATACTCATACGTTTCTCTTTTGATATATCATTTACATACTATGAACCAAAGATTTTAGATTTCAGGTAAACCGTACCAACCATATTATAGTACTACAATATTGTACCTCAACAAATAAAACATGTCAGACTCCGAGGAATACGAATATGAATATGATGAATCCGATCAGGAAGCCATGGACGATGGTGGCGGCGGCGGAGACGATGATGAAGAACAATCATTTGACTATACAGATGATGAAGGTGAGAATCAACCACAAGAAGATGGTGAGGCAGCATTAGAAAATGCCTATTATAATGCCAAGTCGGAACGTGATGATGATGAATTAGCCGAGGCACGTGAAACTTTTGAAAGTGTAGTTCGGATGGAAATTGCACAGAATAAAAAGGCTGCTGGTATTGATACTACTACCGAGGATGGTGGTGGTGAAGATGATGCCATGGATGTTGAGGGTAGTGATGTTAAATCCACAAATTTAACAACACCCCTAAAATATCACGGTTCATGGAGTTACAAGGCTATCAAACAATTGGTAAAGTTACACTTACGGTCCATGGATAGCACTGCTATTATTAAGGATTATTCACGTATGTTCCGTGTTGCCAGTGCATCTGATGCGGGTATTAGTCCCAATTATATGGAAAAGAGTGTTAATAGGATGTTGGATAGAGTTTCCAACCTTGTTGCTGCTGCCGGGAGTGGTGGCGACAGAGAAGGTGGTAATGCATCACATGTAATTGCCCAGAATGTTTACGGTAAGACAATATCATAATGTGTACATTTTTATATATGTCCTTTACAATAATCTCACTCACCATATTATGTACAATTTAAATATTATGTGCAGATTTAACATTGGAGGCATTCCACCCAACCACGGGTATTTCACCCAATGAAAGGTTGTGGTTCAAAACGAATCTCAAGTACGGACAATTATTGTATGAAATGAATGAAACCGCCAAGTTACAATTAGTTATTCGGGATTTATTGATTAGTTCTGGTCAATCAGTCGACGTGTTAGAGGGTGAATCAGGAGGTGCTACTACCACCGCTGGAGAGTCCACTTCCTCATCAGCTGGTGGCAGTTCGGGTGGTACACATGTTATGGAAATTGCTGCCTTGCAAATTCAACTATATTCGAAACTCAAGGATACTAAAAAGTTACGTGCGGCATACCATCGTGCCCAGAATGCTCGGGGTGGTATTCCCCATCCACGTACCCGTGCCCTCATTGAAGAATTAGGTGGTAAGATGCATATGAGTCAACGTAACTTCAATGATGCAAGCCAGGCATTCTTCCAGGCATTCAAGAGTTATGATGAGGCTGGTGATCGTTCTCGTTTACGTTGTTTGAAGTACTTAGTTATGGCTAGTATGCTTCACGCTAGTAGTATCAACCCCTTTGATAGTCATGAGGCACGTGCCCATCGTGATGATCCCGAAATTGTAGCCATGACGAACCTAGTTCAGGCATTTCACAGTGGTGATATCAAAAAGTTTGAGAAGATTCTCAAGAAGAATGAAGGGCGTATTATGGATGATGAGTTTGTTCGAGATCATGTTGCAGACTTGTTACGGACTATTCGTACTCAGGTTATTATGCGTAATTACGCTTGTTACACACGTGTTCGGTTGGAACGCATTGCGCGTGATCTCAACGACATTCCTGTGGAGGATGTCGAAAGTTTGTTAGTTGCTTTGATTTTGGATGGCAAGCTCGATGGACATATTGATCAGGTCAAGGGTATCTTGGTTAAGAAGTCTCAAAGGCTTGATGATGGGGAGAAGGATCCTGCTACCAATCCAGCGGTTGGTGGAGAGGATGTGAGTGTCGAGTCTAGGAACTTGAAATCTCTCATGGAATTGACGTCTGCCTTGGAGCATTTGACCACCATGGTTTCGAAAGTAGGTGGCAATACCACTAGCAAATCATCTTCTGCTGCCTACCAACCCGTCCTGCAATAGAATGGGGACTGCGTACTTTCTCTTGTTATCTAACTGGCTACTGGGTGTCGTTCAATGATGACAAAGATACACTAGTCAATGAAGAAAGCAAATGCATATCTATATGTAGAAGTAAGATAGTGGTGACCAGTCAAACAAATCATTAGTCTATGTGCAAGGAACATATTTTAAGCCTACATCAATCCCATCATATCTACATCCCACATCTCTAATCAATATATACAAGTCTTCTTTATCCTCCTCCTGTCCCTAAGCACACCTGGCAGTTGTTTGCTTGATAGATGGTCCATGCTGAAACTTTGTAATCCGTCTCGTCCACTCCTTGGAGAATGCCGAGTTTAGCTCAGACTCACGGGCAATATAGTTCTTATTACTGTCTATGATACCAACTCGTTGAGCCTTCTGTACTGCAAGGACCCGCTGTATAGCCTGCTTCCTATGAGAATATAAAGTCTTCAATACCGCCGGATCTATTAGATGCTCTATGCCGTTGATAAACTCTTTTGAGTGTACTTTAACCTTCCTTTCTGGTGATTGATTTGCAGCGGAGTAAGCTATTTGTTGCATGAGCTATTAAATGAATGAAGTGAAGAATGAGATAGAGATGGTAAGTATCAATCGTGTGCTAATCATACATATCATATGCACAGATCTCACCTTGGCAGTCTTTGTCTTCCTAAGAGCTTTAGAAGTATACATTGCGTTCTTCTTGAATTTGGCTATATCCTGTTTGCTATACCAAACATCCCTCATCTCTTTACCACTCTTCTGCTCGGTGACGAGAAGAGAAGAGTATTCTGCAAATCTCAGCCGCTTGCTTGAAGTCTGTTGCCGTTGCTCGATCATGATCACGTCGTCCATCATACGCTGATATTATCTAACTTTTTATGGTTGCTTGCTGACACGATAGGATAGGCAGTAGGCCTCTGCATGCAGCAATATATCATCCTGCATGCAGCAATATATCATCCTGCTTAGCTGAGCAGGTAACGATTCCGCAGATATCCCAGGGGAGAACCCCATCTCTTTGGTCTTGCTTAAATATATGCATGCATTATTCTCTTATTTGAGCGAGCACTGATTTCTATGACTCTCGATTCATGACCCCAATGAGAAAAGAGTGATACAAAGAAAGAATTGTGTCTCTATGCAGTATTGGTAAGCTATGCAGTTTTGCAAATGTCTCTTTTGGCCAATAACGAGCAAGAATGTGCACTGGTCTATTGCTATACCTTATTATGTGCTTTCATTTCTCTCTATTATCTGCCTATCGTGGGAAGTTGATTTGGCTTTGAACTGCTTTGAACACATCATATGTACTAAATTTTAGCAGAGTTGTTGAGCCAGTGGATCATATCAATAACAGCAACTCACGAATCCTAAAGTAGTCAATCAACAATGGCAGATTCTTTATTGACTGATTGTGATCAATGTCTCAGCTCTACATCTTCATCGATTATATATCCAAGAAGAGAACCGGCAATACGTTCAATGTTAGGTTGCTCCGCCTTCATATTATATCTTGCAACTAGTCTCGTCATGGGCTCAGTAACTCTACTATTTGCTACTCTTATTTGTTATTATGAGTTGGTTCTAGAGATGACAGCCGCAGTGTATTGCAGTATTGAACAGTCTCCCTTGCGTAACCTTGCAGTGGCATCCTACCAACATAGGTACAAGAAACACGAGAGTGGCAGACTCGACAGCGATGTTGTTAGATGTTGATGATGTTCTTAGGCATAAGTTAGTAATGGAAAGAGAGTGGGCATGCATAGAGCATCATGATTAGAAGTAGAAACCGCCGAGGAAAGTTGTATGATCAATCTGTATTATAAGTATAACAAAAGTCACACAAAGAGGAAACAACATACCTTATGATCCACGTCTAGATCCAGATCTTAATTTACTTATGATTAGAGCCGATAGACACTACTACCTTGTCCTGCCTCCAATCCCTTCCTCTTCTTCTTTGCACGTCCATTGTCATCTCCATCACCGTGTACCATAGTACTAACCGACTCTTGCATCTTTGCGAAAAACTTGGTACTCGTTTGATACTCTTTACCAATTGCAGCATCGTCTTCCCATGCTGCTTTATTGTCTGACGCTACCACAACCTTGCCAGATGCCCGTGCCATTTGTAGCTCTTCTCGTAATTTGCGCTTCTCGTATGGATTATTAAGACCGAGACCAGGCTGGAGTTTACTAATGAGTTTCTCATCGGCATGCTTTTGCTTCCTAGCTTTACGACGTGCTGCCTTCTTGCCTTGACGGAGACGCTTCCGCTCGGCCTGTGTTTAATCATCAAAGGAGTTAATTGGATAAGAGCTGATAAGACACAAACAGCAAATACAGATCCACACAAATACATACACTGAACATACCTGATCCAACTCTGACTCTCCCTTGAGCACACTCTGTTTTCCTTTACCCGTGCCATATACTTCCTCTGGTGCCATTCCTCGACTTTGACTAACATGCAAGGGTAGAACCTCCTCCATTGCAATTGCGGGCACATCCTCTCTATTCTGAACATCAGCTTCATCTGCAACTGGACGGGGAGCAAAGTGATAGTTCGACAGTGCATCCAACTGAGAACACAAGTTGGCAAATAACACCTTCATCTCCTCCTTGGCTTCATCTTCTTCAGTTTGTTTCTCATGTGCTGATCGGTCAAATCCAGTAGTCTTCTTGAGATATTCTCGTTCATATAATTCACCCAAGCCGAGTTTGGACTTTTCTTGACTAACTTCTGGCGCTTCGCCGCCACGTTTATGTGCTCCAATATCTGGCAACTCACGGGGTATGACATCATCATAATCTTCATCAATGATACGACGCTTAATCATCTCTTCTATATCGGTGGTATGTTCAGCTGTTAATATTGGCGGCGGTTTGAACGCGACCTCAAACTCTGGCGTGGAATCAAGGAGAGAGTCTTGTGCCCTATCACTGCCTTTTGCTTCACCAAGCATCTTCCAGGGTTTTTCGGAAATGAGATCATGCTCAAGACGTAGGGTTTGCTCCTTGAGCTTTTGAGCTTGAAGAGCATGTGCTGACAGCTTTTGATTGTCGTCCTTCATTTCAATCTCTTCTTCTTCGTCCTCCTCTTCATTATCGAATTGATCCTCATCTCCATTCTCACCCTTTTCATCACTGTCATCTTCTTCCTCTGCACCTCCCTTCCAATCCATCCCGTCCTCCTCAAAGTTGTGATCATCCCATGAATCTGCATCATCATCGTCTGCAAACGATGTCTTTTTAGTAGCTTTTGTTGTAGCTTCGTCTTTCTTCTTACCCTTCTTATTCTTGCCATCATGCTTGGCCTTATAACTTTGAATTAACTTCTTGTTAGGTTTGCCAAAGAAGTCGGCTGCCGACATTGTGGAGGCGTCTACACCACTGCTTTCATTGTCTTCGTCCTCGTCGTCATCACTCTCTCCAAAGCCGTTGGTATCTTGTTCTTCTTCATATAGTTTATCTATAAAAAGATTGAGAAAATTAAAGAATGTATTGTATTGTTAGAGCAAGTTGACAGAGAAGTATATAAACAGACATAACAAAGTATAAACATATCAAAAACCTTACATAATGCATCGACTTCATCATCAGCACGATACTTCTTCCTACGTATAGTTGTTGGTTCATATCTCTTTGATAGTGGATCCTCCTCATCATCATCCTCTTCTTCACTATCTGATTCATTTCCCTTCTTATCAGGAATATCACCATAGGCAGCATCAGGTAACATCTCCTCCTCTTCATCGGCAAATGCTTCCATTTCATGTAAGTCGAAGAATCCATCCCGCATATCTTCACGTGTTTGATCTACACCCTCTTCTTCTTCTAATAGTGCTGCACTTTCTGTTAATTGTTTAAGCTTTTGTTGCCTCTCTTCATCATCAGCGTTGTCTAGATTAGTGGCACTACCGTCGTCATCGTCATCGCTATTATCATCATCCATATCTGCCATTGCCTTTTCCATACGTATACGTACCCTACGTGAATCACTATCTTCATCTGAATTAATGTTATTCTTCCCTGACGGACCTTCCACCTCTCCAAAATCAGATGCGGCACTTCCCATTGACATCATTTCTCCTCCCTCTTCATCACTATCATCCTCATCGTCACTACTATCTTCCCCACCAACACCCTCTTCGTCATTCATACCATTCATATCCAATATCCTAACTAATTCATCATCTTTATACTTGCCATTCTCTTTAGTAGTAAGTTTTGTTAACTTTTTAATTAATTTCTTAATTCGTGGTATCAAGGCTTCATTTTGTAAATCCACTTGTCCCCATATAGTTTCTGCGTCTATTGTTACTCCTACTTCTTCGGTGTTAGTGGCGGTGTATATGGTTGGTATTCCTGATAGTGTGCATGGATCTTCTATTGTATTGTCTTCCTCTTCATCTTCTGAGGTAGTATTAGTAGTATTTGACTTTTGTTTCTTATCTAATTCTTTTAACTGTTCTTCTATACTTGACATGTTTTCAATGTATTGGAATAATAATTTAGTTGTTTGAATTAGTAATTGTTGTTGATGTTTCTGCTGTTTTTGATCAACAATACTTCGATTGGTATCATCAGATACTGTCTCCTCATTTAACAAAGTAGCTAGCAATTCTTCAGGTTGTGAGATAATTGGTAGTAGATTTGATGAGAGGGATGACTGTAAGTTGTGAAATATTCCTTCAAGCTTTGTCATATTATCATTACTACTGCTATTCGACTCTGCTGTTGTCAGTTCTTTGGTACCATTATCAATACTATCTCGATGCTCATTAACAGATCCATCATCATACTTTTCATTTGTGGTATCCTTTTTGTTATTATCGTCAAATATGTTCATATTACTGCTTTCGGTAACAGCACTAAGGCTGTGATTTTGTTTCACCGGAACGGAATAGAGGAATAGGAATTTTTTCGGTATCTTTTTGAAATATTCTGTTCCAGAGGCGATGATTTTGTTCCGAAATAGAATAGACCGGTGTAACATACAAAATCAACAAATTGTGACTAATTTTGGAGAACCAACATCCTATCTAAATCCATCAACTTTCTCTTCTCTCTAGACTCTAGAAGTAATGCGTTGCCTACTAGGATGCATTATATCTTACCAAGGCGGCCACGTAAGTTACCTCCGTCCATTGTTTACAAGACTATATATCCTGGTGTTGTTGGCTGGTCATTGGCATGTTGTTGGGGTCCAACCACGTGGTTCTAACACGTCTCTTCTAGACGACCACATCATGTGCACATCATCCTCATCCTCTCATTATTTTTTGGTATATACCAATTGCAAACTCATCCACCACTACAACAATCGTCATCCATCATGTTAGTTAGCAATCATCTTCGTATCATGTTTAATGGTATTCGTCCTATTGGGGTCACTGCCGAAGGAGGTGGTAGGCAACGTCGTCCAACTGCAATTGCAAATCGATATGCACCAGCTCCAGCCGACATGCCTCCCCTCCCTCGAACTGAGGAAACTCCTGTTGCTACTGTTGGTGCTACTGCTGCGGTTACTGCCTCTGCCCCCGCCGCCGATTCTCCTCTTTCACCTGGAACTGCTAATCCAAATGCAGCATCTGGGGAGGGTGATGATGATAATTCTCCCTTGGCACCAAATCACCTACCCTTTAATGGAGGCACGGACTATGATACAGTTCCGGGGGAGATGGATGCGGCTGCTCAGTCATTCCCATTTGTCGAGAGGGTTGTGCACTTCCTCCGTGGTACTGCCGTCACTGCCTCTGTTCGTGTTGCTATTGAGAGTTGTATCTTAATCGAAGCCGGGAGTTTAGTTACGGCCGAGGCAACTACAAATAATGACAACAAGCATGAGTTGATGCTTAAGTATTACATCAACACAATTGATTTGTTCTCCGATGAGCAACTTGGCGGTTCTGCCCTCAAGGCACAGATGAAGCTTAAGCCCTATAATGCAAAGAAGGGCATCTCCGAAGAAGGGGGCGGGAAAAGGTTGTATGAAAAGTATCAGCAAGTCCGTGGGGAAGTGCGTGCAGAATACATTCCTAAGCTACCTCAGGACTTAAGTAAGATGGCGAGTGGGAAACAGCTGAGGCAAATTTATGATCGTTTTATTCTCGATGCATACAAGAAATCAAAGGTGAGCATGAGTGTGTATCTAATAATCGGGTAACTTTTACATATGATTTCTCACAATATGATTCCCCTCTTATCGTACTCTACTCTTAGGAAGATTACCTTGAAGGCACCGATGACAATGATATTGTGGTTCCGGATTTTTGGTGGCTGACCCATTCTCCTACCAAGCACCTCCTTTGCTGTATGGTCCACCGCAGGAACAAGGAACTGTCAGCCGTGTGCTCTGATCTATCACCTGGCCAAACACGTGCCGTTCAGAAGAAGAGCAGTCAAGCTCGTCTTGCTTCTGATAGGGCTGCTGCCACTTCTGCTGCAAATGATGAGGACCCTGACTATCAGCTTCACAAGAAGATGCGTCTCAGCCACGCCAAGATGGCCATCATCAAGTCTCAAAGTGATGTGGTCTCATTGCAATTGAAGCTCTTCTCCGACAACAAGGATACCTTTGTTGAATCTCATGGCATTGCCGAGTACAACAAGAAGATCGTTGGTTTGCTCGGAAAGCTACCGGATCCTGTTGTGAATCTATTGTCCGCTACGGCTGTTGATGGTGATGGTGATGGTGATGAGGGATTAGTTGTTGACGGTGATGAGGCAGAAGCGTGAGATTTTAGTGTGGATGTGACATGATCGATTGTTAGCTTTGCATGCATATGCCATTATAAACTAACCAGCCGTCGCCTTTTTATACTTCCGTTTGAATCTTCATACTAAATAGAGCTGTGGATGGAGACAAGTATGATTGTGATACATCGGCTGGGCAGAAGATGCTAGTAGATATTCGTGAAAATAAGATCCCTGGTCTTGACCACTTTATTTCTAATGACAAGGAGCATGCTCTACACAAGGTATCGACCTCGGGGTATGGTGGTTGTTCGGCGGTGTGTGCTTCAGCTATGATTCATACAATGCCGCGTATGATAAGTCAAAGAACAACAAGGAGCGTCTATTTAGGCTGTCAACAGCTAGTTTAGACTCTAATGTGGCTTTGGAAACGGACCACAGTAAGTTCTTGATGAGGAGTGTTGAGAAGCTGAATACTCTGTCCCATCCTCAAACTCAGGCACTGCGTTCTATCCTACAGTGGGTAGAACAGCAGACTGTTGCTAGTGACGACGAAGAGTGGTAATAAGTTAACATTTATTTTTTGGAAAGATTAGTCTGTTTTACACAAATAATATTAATTTATTTAATATTATATTAAGCAGGAGACACTCGCCTCCTCTTCAATACTCTTTTAGAGTACTGAAGATGAGCAGCAAGTGCCTTCCTCCTCTTCCCCCACTCTGTTGCCAACTTGTGTCGCCCTTCTCCTCCAACAGGGACGGGGCGATTCAACACAGCCAATGATATGGCATCACCTGGCAGGGGTGATCCGCGTCCTACTCGAAATGTAGTTTCGCGGGTTTCCATCTCTTGTAGCATCATATTGTGTAACATACAGCAGACAACAAACACTTTCTCAACAACCTTAATATCACGGAACCTAATGCCATACTCGAGTATTTTCCATCTCTTCTTCAGAATCCCAAATACACACTCTACATCTTTCCTCACACTTTCGAGGTTAGCAGAGAAGTAGCCCTTCATAGTAGCAACACCTTCCCCCTTATATGGACAAATTAAGATCGGCCACCGTAAATAACCACCATCACAAATCAAGTAAACACCCACTGCCTTATGACGATTACCAAATTGATCATAATACTCCCACTCAACTGTCTTGTACCAATCGTTCTTAATCTTATTCACATTCGCATCAATCTTAACAATATGTTGATCATTTCTAGTTCCAAATTGAATGGATGATACACCGAATATCTCACGATCATATCCCGTTATAACTTCAAATGCTAGAGTGGGATAACCTTCCTTACCTATGCACCTATTCCTATCCCCAGCAGGACAAGTACTCCACTTCAAGTGAACAACATCAATGGAACCACCACATCCCGGAAGGTGTACACCCCGATACTTCTCCATAACATCATGCAATTCATTTGGGGTACGAGGGTAGAAGATATACTCATCTTTGATGCTGTACATATTATCCAAGAAAAGGTGAAGGAATGAACGGTGCTCCGACGTTGATATTTCAGTGTTGGTGGTAAGGGTACGCACGGGGGTATGGTGTCCGATGATATTCAATGTTGCCATAATAAGAAGTTGTGCCTTAACACGTAGTCTATCATCATCCTTGCAATGTTGAGTTTTACGTATCCACCCCCTGCTTAAGAATAATTGAACCAACTCATCAACCTTGGATAATGGTACACGGAATAGACAGCGGAAGGTGCCGTAACGATCTCGAGTAGACAGATGATATGTCATTGACCTAACGTTGGGATGTAAAAACTTAAGGTACCAATTTGCAATGAACACATCACCAAACTTATATGCATACGCATTTTGCGCCCTCTTCTTTCGTTGTGGCTTATCTCCATCTTCATTGGTATCAATATTATCATTATACCAATAATCAATATTGGCAATGGTAGGTTCATTATTATCAAACAAATTATTTAAGTTGGTGTACCTTGAGTTGGCAATATCAAATGGATCGGGGACGATGAGGCCGCGGTTGAATTCATCTTGTAGGTTTTTAATGGGATCATGTGCACCAAAACCAAACTCTGCTGCAACCTCCTCCTCGTACTCTTCAATGGAGGAGTGGATATGTGGTGCCATGATAATGTTGTATAACCACACAATGACACAATGAACTAATTTTGAGGTGTACTGACGGTTGCAACAAGAGATACCTTCTATCCGCTATTCTATTGACCCTAAAAATTGACCCCGAATAGAGGCGTCTATTCCAGCATTTTTATCATCGGAATAGGGAATAGAGGAATAGCCGATTCCCTATTGCTCTATTCCAACAACAAAATCATCAAAATGATGGCTGAATACGGAAATAGACGGCTACCGGTATCTTTTTGGCGATTCCGTATTCCATTCCAGTGGAACAAAATCACAGCCTAACACGACGCTTACTACTTCTAGTGGATCGTTTGACCATTGCAATTTCCTTTTATATCTATATTCTGCTTCTTCTATTCTAATGCACATCTACGATATCCTCTTTACTCTTTTTGAAAAGTTTTGTGGCGTGGCTAGGATACCAATGTTGGGAGTCTTTTAGTATTAGTTGGGACAATTGCAATTCACTTCCGTACCTCCATCACATTGAACATTGCGTAACTACGACAATTCAATGGTCTGAACAGACGCCGCATCAGTATAATAATAGCCGGTCAATCACAATTTCTACCATCTAATATGTCTCCTCCATCCAGCGGCCGCGGCGGCGGCAAATCAAACAAAAAGAATGAGCCTAAAACATCAACACAAGACGGTGTATCATCAACAACTTCAACATCGAATTCTCCCTCCTCGACACATGGTAGTAAGTCCTCCTTTATCGATAGTGGATTATTGAATAGTATTGGCGGGGTATCATCATCAACAAGTATCGACGGCGGCGGTGGTGTCGGGGTATCATCGTTGTTAAACAAGGATACCCTAAACAATACTAATAATTCTGCATCTTTTAAGGCCGTTGAACTTGATCCATCCGCTGGTCTTAAATCACCGGGAGAAGAAGACTTTCAGCAGCAACAACCATTACCGTTCAATCCCATTGCCATGATGAACTATGGATGGCCACAAACGGTACAAGCCTATTCGTACCCTCCTGCTGCTCCTCCTGTTCCTCAACAAAACGATACCGCAATGAAGGGTGGAAGTGGAAAGAAGAAGGGTAGTAGCAACTTTGAAGCGAGGAATACAAAGAGTTTTCCAGAGACATTATACGCCGTACTATCCATGCCAGAATACTCAACTATGATCCAATGGTTAAGCCATGGCCGGGGATTCATTATTACTGATAAGAAGTCATTTACAAATGAGGTACTTCCGAAATACTTTGAGGGTGCAAAGTTTACATCATTTACACGCCGATTGAAACGATGGAGTTTTGAGAGGGTATCAAAAGGACCGGAGCTTGGTGCATATTACAATCCGTACTTTGTTATGGATAAGCCAGAGTTGGTACAGCATATGAGGTATCATAATCGTGATAGTGATGATTCACAGTATCGACAACAGGCAATGGCATTGCCTACTATCCAATCTCAACCTAATAAGATGAGCATACCAACTCCAGATTTGCAGGGACAAGGGCAAGGAACTCAAGGAGGTATGCCGAGTAATCCAGACATGAATTCACTATTGATGCAACAGGCTATACTTATGCAGTACAATATGATGCAGCAACAGCAGGGGATGATGCTTCCCATTCAAAACCAGGCCAACAATAATAATCAGCTTGCACAGATGATGATGATGCAAGGTCAAGGTATCAATCAATCCAGTATCCTTGGAGCTCCTCAAGTTCATTCTGGTGTACTGGGAATGCCTGCAGTCCAGCCAGTTCAGAATGTACCAGTTGCTTTGAATAAGGAGGAGTCTACCCCGACAAAGGTTGGTCAGACTGAGTCGGTTTGAGTTTGAGTATGAAGAGTTTCTATGTAAATGTATACTTTATAATTGTACTAGTATAAACCATTGTTTGTTTCATAAGACTTACTCGTGGTATTTAGGTTTAAGCTTTCCTAGTTTATGTGTTGTGTTTTGGCTAAGTATTAAACATGAGCCGAGTTTATAAGCAGCAGTAGTTCTTGTAACACTCTCACATGCTAACATCAGAAGTACGGCTAGTCGATCTCACCATCTTATTAGTACTTGAGTTTGAAGATGCCATACTCAAAGTACGTGAACCTAATGATTGTAAACTGTCTTGTGATTGCAAATTTACATTTCGTTTTTGAAGCCTTGCCAGTATCTCGGCTTGTAGTTTGTTTAGATCTTCTTGTGATCTTGATTGATCATGTGGATTTGTACCTGACCCAGGGAGTGCAGATGCTGCATTAGTGGCGGTTGTGGTGAAATTGTACTGCTGTTGTTGGTGTTGTACTAAATGATTCGGATGATTAGCTATCCGTAATCGATCAACCTCAGACAAAGATACAGAGGTACGACCCAATCCTCTTGGACTTGAAGAGTTGAAACTATGTCGCATTGCACCTTCTCCAACTGTTGTTCTCATGCTATTCGTTTGTCTTCTTCGTTGCAATTGATGCTGATCATAATATGTAGCAGTAGAAGAAGATCGTTTCTTACCACGTGATGAAGAACTACTACCCCGCCCAGTACTGCCAGATCCACCAGATGAGAATGATCCAGTAGAGGACTTATCACCCAGTCCATTAAATCTTGTAATTTGTTGTGGATGTTTGATACTATTCCAATTACTTATTTGTCGTACCTTCTCTTGATTAGTCATTGGAGGAGGAGGAGGAGGTTGATGTTGGTTGTGTTGTGGTATTGCAGTTGTGGTTGTGGTGTTCCTTACTACTTGTGCTGGTTGCTGACTATGGTTACTACCCCCATTATCATTATTTGTAGCTTGCTGCTGCCGCTGTTGTTGATCTTGAGCAGCCATACGTTCTTCCATCATTCTTAACAAGGGGTTCATAGTTGGCTGTTGTTGTTGCTGCTGCTGCTGGTTATTATTACCATCGCCAATACCACTATTAGATGGAGGCCACTGTTGCTGCTGGTTTTGGTATCCTAAATCAAAAGTCTGATTACGATGGTTATTATAATTTGCTGTCCCCATATTATTACTTTGCCTATCTCCTACAACTTGTTGCTCGTGTTGACTTTGTTGTTGTTGTTGTCGACGTCGATAATGTGTAGTAGTAGCCTGATGATATGGATGTATCTCGGATACTGTACTTAATGAATTCCTTGACCGACGCATCATATCCTGTATTCTGCCCGGTGCACTATTCCCTGTATAGTTTGTGGTTGCAAACGCAGGAGTGTTATATTGGGGGGTACTCATCATGCTATGATTATTATTATTATTATTATGAGTCCTGTGTTGTGGTGCTGACCTTATATGTGCTAACATTTGACTTAATCGATCATTTGCCTGAGGCGGCGGTGGTGGTTGCGGCAAAACATTATCGTCGTCGTCATTCGCCCATTTCATAATATATTTAATACCACCTTAGTATGAGATGTGGAAGAACTCCAGTTCAATAATGCAATATGTGTTACTTAGTGATGTGATTAGGAATGTAGAGACAGAGACACCTTTGTGAATTGATTGTTGTTTCTTTTGAATCCGCGAGCGAGTCCTAGGAACAGATGACATTTATATTGCACACAAACCTTCTATATCAGCTCAAGAAGACCTACTGTAGCGGCGGCGTTTATTTGTACACTATTAGACTACAATTGATACGACGATTGTTGTGATTTGTGGGGAAATCTGGTGCGTCACAACTGTGACCTTCTCAGAAGATTTTGAAGAAACAGTTTACGACACTGCTCATTGCCCTTTGTCTCTGCCCCCTGGGAATAGACTGCCCCTCATTGTTTATGTAGCGATCTTAGATTGAAGTTAGAAGTTGATAGATTTTTAATGTTCGACTTGAGTTTGTAGCCAATACATATGTTGATTGAATAGTATTGTTGTGCATAATTAATATAGTAATTGATTATCATTAATATATTGCCTGAAATATTATTAATATATTGTCTGGTATCCTCCCCAGACTTCAATAACCACGAAGGAGACAACTTTTTGAATCGACAAAAGATTATCAATGGCATCGCTTGAAGACACTCTCAAATTCCTGTCTTTACCCAGTGCATGTCCACTATGCATTGTTGCGTAAGTACTACTTTGTTGTACATCGGATATATATACACATTTTATATTGTATTACTACTAGACACTCATATGATGTGCTCATTTTCTTCCCAATATATTAACACACCAACTCAGCCTCGATGCAGCAACTGGACAACCCATTGCAATCAATTCAACATTCGAAAGTGTCATGGGTCCACTATACAAATTCAATGAATGGGAATTTGCAAATGCGGCTAGCGACGATGAGGAATTACCTACCGCTGATGGACGGAAGCGGAAGCATATTAATGAAAACCGAACAAAGTTTAGGAGTGCTATTAATGAAGTACGTGATTCAATCAATAATAATAATAATAATAATAATAGTGGAAGTAGTAGTGGAAGAATTCGAAATATTGAAATGTTAACATTGTCATCTGATAATTCAGGCTTGCCGGTTCGTAAGTACTTTGATTGGACTATTGGGTCAGTACAGGATTCCACTCATTCAGCTATTATTTTATATGGTGATGTTGTGAATGAGGTTGAATCATCCAACAGGGCTCGAGATGAAGAACTGATAGACTTCTTCCAAAACGCACCTATCGCTATGCATTGGTTAAATTCCGATGGTACTGTATTATGGGCGAATCAAACGGAGCTAAATGTTTTAGGATACACTCCCGAGGAATATATCGGTAAACCTATCATGCAGTTTTGTCCTGATGAACAAGAGCTTGTCCTGGAAATCTTTAAACAACTCGGATCTGGTAATGCAATTGCTGATGTTCCTGTCCGATTCCGCACAAAGGATGGTAAATTGGTACATTTACTTATTGATTCGAATGTAGCTTATAATAAGGATGGTTCATTTGGTCATACCAGATGTTTTATTAGGGATGATACTGCAAGGAAGATTCGTGATGCTCGATCTAAGTTACTCCTAGAGGAGACTGAAAGGGTAAGTGTGTGTGAAGTTGTGTGATATGATATGTTATATTTGATGAGTCGTATCCTCTAATCTCCCATATAGAGTCTCCGTATGCTGGATGGCTTCCTAAGCCGTACTCTTCATCACGTAATGGGTCCACTCCACGCCCTTCGAGGTACCTGCGAGATCGTTCGTGACAATCTTAGTAGTGCCGAGGATGATTCCCCCGTTGGAGAGAAGAATTGTGACCTATTGGAAAGAGCTGCTGATACCGTAATGAGTACCACAAGAATGGTTGCTGATGTTAGTGATCTTGCTAGATTCGATGAGGGAGCAAGTTTGAGGACCAAGTTTGGGTCTATAGATCTTCGTGATATCGCACTGCAGGCAATTGAGAATGTTCAATTTAATTCCCTCAGGATGTCTGGAGGTGATGACGGCATCTCGGTCTCTCTTAGTCTAGTCGGAGGTGGAGGACCAGCAGTCATTCAAAGTGACTCAAAGGTATTGCTCAGGGCAGTAGCACATTTGCTTGATAATGCGGTCCGTGAAGCCTCGTCTGGAGGAAAGGTACTACTTCAAGTGAGTAGCTCTGATAGTCATGTGTTAGTTGAGGTAATTGATGATGGCAAGGGCCTACCGGAAGGAACTTGTCTTGATCAGGGGGCTATTGGCAGTAAAAACAGAAAACCAGCCCCAAGTAGTCGATATGTCAGCCTCAATCTTTCCTCCAAAGACCCTGACCAGATCAAGAATGCTAGGTAAGTATATTATTCTCATACTTGTTCTTTAATGCAATGTCGAGCTAGACTAACACTTTTATGATCATTTGGTTTGGATACTAGAATTGCAATGGAAGCTGAGTTGAAAGATCTCAAACAGAATGGCGTAGGCGTAGGTCTACCCCTTACTTATCATCTTGTAAACGCTCTGGGAGGCGAATTAAGGCATGATACTTCATTTGCTAAGGGGACTAGAGTTTGGTTCGCACTGCCTGTCAAGCAGGAAGGAGGTATGGACGAGGATGTCACGGCTACTCTAAAGACAGAGACTATTGCAAAGCAGGGTATACAACCTCCTGCCAACATCTCTTTCAATACAAAGCCAGCTGAACGAAGGATCGATGGAGCAAGCTTTGCCAAGTTTGCGAGTGATGGCTCAACTTCTGTCACCTCGAACACTTCTGGTGACGACACATTGGAAACAAAAAGCATAACAGTTGAACCAGCTGCACAAGCTGTAGCATCTTGTGGTGTGAAAGCATCTTTGCCCTTCTCTGTCCTCATTGTTGAAGATACTGACATTTGTGCACGCCTTCTAGCTATGCAGTTAAAGAAGTTGAAGTGCTCAACTCAACGTGCTGAGAATGGTCAAGTTGCTATTGACTTACTCAAGGGATCATTGCCTGGTACATTTGACCTAGTATTGATGGACTTGAGAATGCCTGTGATGGATGGACTTGAGGCTACCAAGTTGATTCGTAAAGAGTTGAACTTGACACTGCCTATTGTTGCATTGACTGGAGAGTTATCACAAGATATCAAGAGTGAGTGTGAGGGAATTGGCTTTGATGACTTTTACTCAAAGCCTCTGAAGAAGGATAAGTTGCAAGAGGTTATTGGTACTTACAAGGATCGACTCGTTGGAGGAGAGTAATGAGGGAAAGTATCTAGAGACACATGATGCGCTCATGTGTATGTCAAAGATCTAGTTGATTTGTAATCTAGTAATGTAATTTAGATGTTTACAATTCGATATACGATGGTCTAGATTCAATCTTCTCAGCTTAACAGTTTTGTCATCAATCTATTACGCCTTAGTTGATCTGTCAATCTCTAGCATCCCCTATCTTCTGTGGCTCAAGTACAATAAACCTTCTTCATTCTCTGATTGTGTGGGTATCAAGATAAAACCTTTCTTCTGATACAACCTTAGTGCCGCCTCATTCTTTGGATGAACATATAAACCAAGTGATATCTCATTGTTTGTGTTGCAAGTACTACTTTGCCATTGAGTTGATGTATACTTCTTTGCAAATGATATGATTCGTGAGGCGATACCTTTACGTCGATGGAGTGACGATGTTACAAGATTTACAATTGATGGTTGAGCACATACTTGCTGTTGTTGATCAAAGTCATATTGCTGTGTAATTTCATCGTGTAGTATGTCACAGTAAGAATCGGATGTTTCTTCACAACTGCTACTACTTGTCGGTATATCCAATGAGTTGTTTGATACTTGTATCCTTTGCTGTTGAATATCATAATCATTGCGGTATCCAATGGGAGGAGGAGATGGGAGATATGCTACTTCACAGAATCCAACCACCTCTCCAGACGAAGAAATAGCTGTCATCATTACATGATTCATCATATCAGAAGTTGGTGTTAGTTCGAAGTTGTGTGTAGTCCAGCAACTCTCTTCTTGTGATAAGAACGAAGCAGTTTGTATTTTATCACGTAGATTTGTATTCGACCAGAGATTACATATACTCTCATCATTAGCATCACGAACCTTTAATCTATAAGCAGTATTTCGTCCTTCCTCAAGGGCTGATAATCGATATCTAAGTTGTTTTTTCTATAAAAGATTGAGCTCGTAATCTGTTTATATTGTCATTCCAATTGGTTGATTCTTGAGAGACGCCGATAGATTCTGAGGCAAGCCATGAAGATACTGCCTCGATATCTGAAGCTTGTGTTCGTCTTATTCTAAATTGTCTATCATTTCTTCTTGTACTTCTTCTTGTACTTCTTCTTGTAGTTGTAATCTCTGGCATTGGTGGATATGTAGTCGTCGACAATCGACGAGTAGGTGCTTCAATAACCATTGCAATGACAATTGAGCACATGATATGTGCACAAAATATTATAAAGGCAATGTAGTATCCTTTATCAATCATATCTCCGATAAATTCAAATATAATACCTATCAGCAACCACTTCAGACTATGATGAGGAAAGACTGTTGTACTTACAAATGCATGCTGCTTCATGGTCCATTGCATTTGGTTTGTTCGCTGGCAATGAGTCATTTTCATGAAGGAAACTCTATATGGGATAATTAGTGGCACTGCTGCTGCTGTTACTATCAATCAAGTGCTGTGCCACACTAGTGGAGTGCCTGAGCGGCTGAGCTAGGGGTCAAGCACTAATCACAGAAGATAATCTTTAACAATAGAGTTGTTATAATGACAAAGGATGGTAAATGCGATTATTCATTATGTACCAAGACATATGATGAACAACAACTAATGTAATGCGGTATATGTGGAGGTGCTAAATATTGCGGTAAGGAATGCCAAACAAAATCATGGAAACATGAGGGACATAAGTACTCTTGTGCAAAGAAGATAGTACCTCGTCATGTAGTTGATTCATTAGTTATCGAGGATGTATGTACAGACCGCCATTGATGAAGCAAATCCAGGCGATGTTATCGTATTAAAAGAGGGAACATATCACTGGGAGAATAAAAAAATTGGCAAGGATGCACTGACAATATCTAAACCAATCCGTATATGGGGACCTCAACTGAAACAGAAAGAAGTTATTCTACCTTGCAATTTGGAAGTTGATGATAAATTATCCATCGAAGGCTCGGTAACTGTTGCAAATCTAACACTCATGGGACCAATTAAAGTTCAATCGAATGCTTATGACGCTATAACTTTTAGCAGTGTCAAAGCAGAGCAAACTAATCAAACGGGTGATGGAACAATGGTACATATTATGCGGAACGGGAAATGCCTATTCTTCAATTGTGAACTCGTGGGTGGTGATGAGGCTCTATATATTGACGGTATAGATGACCTATCACATTCGAAGGAATCAAATGAAAACAGGGTACATATCAAATCTACACTCATACGTAATGGTGACAAAAGGGGGATAAATTCATCCTAGAAAAGAGTATCATACGTGATAACGGATGGTATGGTATTAGATCAAATCTAGGATGGACAGATAAAGGAGGAAATGATTGGCAACGCAATCCATCGAAGCCTAACCAAACTCCGACTAGTGGCAATGGTATGTTCGATGGCTTGTCATATCCAGTCTCGTTCAATAGTAGTGGTGGAATGAGCTTGGGCACAGGCGTGACAGGTGATATGATGTTTCCAGGATTTGGCCAATCCGCCAATAGGCGTTAACACATCAAGAAGAGAAGAACAGAAAAGAGAGAGAGAGAGCCTAGCTGATTAAGAACTCGAGTCTAGTGTATACTATTGTAATAAGTATACATATACAATGAAGTAACTTATTAACAGTCTTAGTTCCCAGCAGTGTTCTTCTCAGCTTCTATCCTTGCTTCAATACGCTTAGCTCTCTTTTGTTCTTCCTCTGCTTTCCTCAGTTGACTGGTGAGACGACCAGCCGTCCAGTTGGTCTGATCCTTCTCTCGTTCTGTATCAAACTGATTACCAGCTCTCTCGTTACACTGCTCGGACATGATAACATCAATCAATCCCTCATCATCATCTTTGCCATTCTTATAATCTTCTACGATGAGGTTTGAATCCCGATATTGCCTTCTTAGTTCCTCCATAACTAATACATACATTGGACACATTGCCCTAGAACTGCCAGAACGAGCTAGTACTTCCTTGTAAGATGGAAGCTCATCCAATTTGTAAATGGGAGAAAGAACTCGATCAAGTTGCATAAAGGCAATGTGTGATGCCCAAGTATCTGCCAGGTCATAGATATGTGTTGCATATACAACAGATGCGCCACGCTCCTCACATTCTCGTGACAGATAATCAAAGAAATGACTTCTGGACAAGATATCCAAATCGGCTGCAAACTCATCAATGATACAAATCTGGAATGGCCTAAGCAGTTTGATCATAATCTGTACCTTTTTCCTCTGTCCATCACTAACTTGATTCATACGCCAATTCAAATCAATACCCAAGACTTTGACAAGTTCATCACGACGTTCTACATGCTCGGCTTGCCATTTGACGAACATTTCAGAGGCAGCACAGTCGATACTGTATGGACAGATACCGTTGAAACCAGTCTGTTGACGTTTCCATGTGTTACCCAGATAACATACACCGTTATGTTGATCATTTGGCTTTGATGATCCATTAATACTGAATTCATCGTATTCCATACCTGTCCAGATTTGACCTGTGAGCATACGAATCAAAGTACTCTTTCCTGTGATGATGATTAGATATTATGTGTTTATGACAGACAAACATTTCCGAAAAACATAAGCAAAACTCAAACTCGAATCAGCACTTACCTGCACCATTAGCACCAACCAATAGAATCTTCGAGTTGGGCTGCACAGTTACATTCAGATTGGATATAGTAGGCTTTCCACGAATGTATGAGAAATTAAGATTCTTGGCAACAATCAATGGTTTGGTCTCCTTACTTTCAACATCATTCGCATCCCCATTATTCTTCTTCCTAGCAACTGTATGTTTCATATCAATACCTCCATGTCTAACATACTGACGTTCCATCTCTTCAAGGATTAATGTATACATGGGACACATTGCTCTATCATCACCACTACGATTTAATATCTCCTGATATGCGGGCAAAGTCTGTATCCTATTCACAGGCGACAGTGTACCATCCAATTGCATAAATGCAACATGCGTGGCCCATAAATCCACCTGATCAAAGATATGCGTAGCAAAAACAACTGATGCACCACGCTCCTCACACTCTTTCGTCAAGTAATCAAAGAATCGTTTACGACTGAATATATCCAAATCGGCAGCAAACTCATCAATGATTGCCAATTTAAATGGCTTTAATAGTTTGAACATTAAACGGACCTTCTTCCTTTGTCCATCACTACATTCATTCATACGCCAATCCATATTAACACCTAATACTTTGATTAGTTCATCACGACGTTCGGAATTGTCCTGTTGCCACTTAACGAACATTTCAGTGGGTGTGGTGTTTAGTGTGTAGGGACATACACCCTCGAAGCCTGTACGACGACGCTTCCATCGTTCACCGAGATATGCCACACCATTTACTTGATCATTGACTTTCTCTTTACCATTGATATCAAATTCGTCATAGGATACATCGTCTCCCCATATCATACCTGTTAATGTTCGAATTAGTGTACTTTTCCCGGCACCTAGTTTGTTGTGGATTGATAGATTAATTCAGTTTGTCGGAGTATCAAGAGATAAGTTTGTTAGAAAGAGACAGAGAGATTTACTTGGGCATTGCAAATAGACAAATGAAAAATAGACACATGATATGCACACAAACATAACACAATCTACACATACCATTAGCACCAACCAGTATAACCTTAGAATTCGGTGGTACAATACAATTCAGATTAACTATGTCTTTACGATCGGAAGTATAGGAGAAGTTCAAATTCTTAACCGACATTACTGGTTTGTTATTCTGATCCATGATTATATCATTGGCAGAATCATCATCCATCTTCTTCTCTTCTTGCATTTGTGGACTCATTATAGCGGTTTATGTTGTAGTGGTGTATTTAATTAAAGGTAGTAACAACAGTATGGAGGTTTCAGGGGCACGCAGGAGAATTATGGCAGCGTCATTGCATTCTCATATCGTCATCGTCTCAAAACTGCGTCATCGATTTTTTTCTCGATAAATGTCACAGACCACTACCATTTGAAAAGAGTGTTTGCAACAAACATGCGATGTTGTGGATTATCGTATCATAGTATGAATATAGCACTGTGTCATACTTTATCATCGTTTATAATCTTGTATTATATATATAATGTGGTAAGGTACCACTTGCTTGAGATTGATTGATGACATAAAGAAATCAACTAGGTAGGACTAATAATACATCATTCAACACAGTAGTAGTCTATCCATGGTAGTAGTAAAGTATTGTTGCGCTTAATTATGCTGTTGTTAATGTTCTGGGCCTATTTGCCATAAACGAGGTATTCATCATTATTTATTAGTGTTATCAATCACCTACCAATATAAAATCTTGCAATAGTACCACATACTTCTCTAGAAGACATATTATATTATAAACTAGAGAAGATGGCACATCAGCAGGATGCGGATACTTCACTCAAACTGGAGCTTGAGCAAGAGGAGAAGCGGCACAAGGAGGCTGTCGATGCGATCACTGCAAAGTACAATAAACGCAAAGCTGATGACATTAGTATTAGTAAAGCAATTGAAACCACTAGCAAAGTGTCGGGAGAAATTGCAGATGGTGATGGTACTAACACATCACAAAACCTAAAAGAGGAAAAGAAGTTTGATTACGCTAAATATGCTTGTGGTGAATGCGATAAACATCCAAAGGATGAAGCTGATTTCTATTCCGTCTTTAAGAATTGTGAAATTTGCGGAGAGTTGGTGTGCAAAGATTGTGTAATGACATGTGAAGAATGTGGCGAGAACTACTGCAAATGTGTGCGCGAAGATGATAGTAAAGAATTCTGTGAGGACTGTGACGAATGTGCTGACAGATTCGTCTGCTGCCATAGTGTATCAATGGTTCCATGTGGACGAACAGTTTGTGACGAGTGCAAAGAAATGCATAAGGGGGTTGAGTGTAACCATTGTTATCAGGCAGTTTCTGGAGGCTATGCCGCAGCAGTTTGGGACTAAGTTCTGACATCTATGTATATACAGAGAAGTTTCAAGTATAGGATGGATACAAGGCCGGAAGAGTTAATATTGGCAAAAGACAGAAGAATAGTGAGGAGGTGATTTAGTGCTGGATTTAGGATATATATCTTTAGAATGAGTGTGCATCTCGTTCAAGACTTAACAGATGTGTAGACTAGTAAACATAACACAAGTCTGTAACAACAAGATAGATTTATATCGATTAAATACGACTGTACATAACATAGTATCGTTCATTTAACGAGCTACAGTTACTCGGCCACTACTATTACCACCCACAACAATAAGCTTGTTGGAAGTAGGATGGAAACAACAACGACTTGCAACGGCAGTAAGTGCTTCGCCGCGTATCTCCTTCAACAATTCAGCCTTGTCATCAAAGATTTCAATGCACCGGGGCTTTTTCATACTACCCACGACAAACAACTCTCGGTCGGAGAAAGAAGAAGGATGCCACTTTGCCATGAATGTGCTTAGCCATCGTCCTGTTTGATTATCATGCCTAATGCTAGTCTTGGGTTGGGTTAAACCAGTAGCAAGATGAGCATCTTCCAGTATGTCAAGCTTATTTGATTGTGTTGTAGTCAATAGACGCTTTCCGTTTGGTGAGAAGTACGCCGAGTTGATACTTCTTCCAGCTTCCTGCCAAGCCATTGACTTGGGTAGCTTGGCTGATTTCTTATTGAACGAAGGCACCTTCCTCACATCCCACAACTGTACTGTGGTACTCAATCCTCCGGTAACCATGGTATGCCCATTAGGATGAAGACTAACAGTGTTAATCTTTCGATTACTCAAGACCTGATCAAATGTTACCTTGCTCTTTGCTCTCATATCGATATGCATAACTCCACCTTCACTTGTGGACAAGAAGAAACACTTGCCACTTTCATATCTTTTATCAATCTCCATACTCTGAATCCAGCTATTGTACCCGTTATCAGTATCAAAGCCTACCTTGTCTTTATACTTGTCATCATCACTATAAGTTGCAAACACCTCCTCAAACACTTGCTTGTTAACATCAAACAAACGCACCGTACCATCATAGGAAGACGAGAGCAGGCTAGTACCACTTTGATTCCAAGCTAATGTGGATACACAAGCTGTGTGAGGTTTAAATAAGTGCACACCATCGGTACCTCCTGATCCACCCTGCTTATTGCCGTATTGATCAACATTCCAAATACCTAAATATCCCTTCTTATCACCTGCACATACAACGAGATGATCAGGAGATGGATGACACGCCACACTATAAATCCGATCTGGACAGACCTTGGCAGTAGCATCTGCATCATCGACAGATAGTGAGTCGACATTCTTTTGTAAATTCTTAGATGTGATACTACCAGAAGATGATCTCACTCCTTTAACAACCGATGTCGGACTACTCTTCTTCTTCTTGTTCGGTGATGCGATTGGTACATCGTCATTAATAGATGGTAATGTGATGTTAACAAAGTGTTCTGCTGATTCAACAGTTCCTTCCTTTACCCATTTTGATCCAGTATTATTAACAGCCTCGACAATTGATAAATCTGACCCATCATTAATACGGTTGTTGTAAAACTCTGGTTCATCTTTTTCTGGAGTGTACGAACCAAGGCCCGAGAGACCTGCAATCTCAAACTTGCCAGCAGATTCATTCTCAACATATATACCTAATAAATGCCGATTGCAATGGTATGAAGATATGATGAGAAAAGTTTGAATGCATATGCACATATTGCAATACATTAAATCATAAACAAACTTTACACAAACTTACCAGCTGCCTTCTCACCAGATAGACGACTAGATTTGCGACGGGGTAATGGTTCAGCTTTCACCTTCGATCTCTTTATTCCTCTTGCAGTTGCAGCAGCACGTTTCTCAGCCATTGTTGCTGCATTATCTACAGCTGCCTTGGCCTCTAGTAGACCACTGCTTGCAAGGACATCACGATTACGTTTCCTCTTTGCATCTACCATACCTTGATATGTGTCATAATTCTGACCATTAAATGTAAACACTTGTGCTTCCTCTTCCTCTTCATCGCTCATGGCGGCAGCATCAGCATCAATCTGTCTGCGAGTCTTCATTTGTTTGTATGTTGAGAATTGTTAATTTTGTTGTTGTTATTTTATGAGAGTTTGTTTATGTAAATCGGCGCTTCTTCTTCTACTGCTATACTGAATATATTGTCCTCTCCTCTATTATACATTTACTGATATATCAACCATGCCTATGTTTGGTTTGCTCTCCACTATGGCTAATAACAAGGTGCACCTACTCATCATTCATGTCATTTTTTTTTCTGAGTTGATGAATCAGTTGACGGTATCCTCCCCTTTGTCATTGACGATATTGAAGTAGGTAGAGATAGGTACTCTTGTTGTATTGATATTGATATTATATGTTAATTATATCGTTTAAGATTTGGTTGCAATAATACAGGTTATAGTCTCCTATACTCTCTATAAACAAAACATCATATGATTACTATATATCCTTTTCAATGACAGTCATTATCCTGGTGCTGACAATAATATCAGCAACCTTATCAACTGCATTTATTACCGTGAACAACAATTTACTTACAAATAATAAACACATCAATAATATCCATCATAAAATTGCCTTGGCAGCATCCCAGTCAGATGAAGAGGAAGATAATAATGACGAATCACAACTTGCATCAAATATGAGACGAGCATTATTGGCATCAACTTTAACAGCCGTTACATATAACATTGCAACTGTCGGATTACCTGCATATGCTGCCCGTAGTAATGGATACGAGAGAGTGTCTCCACTTCAGTTCATAGCTGCGACGGGAGATCCAGATGCATCCTCTGGTAGTGGCGCTAATAGTTGGGGTATTTGGAGGACAGATCCAGGACCATTAGGCTTACCAATGCGAGCCTATAAAGCTGGCAATACCAAACCATGGTTAGATGAATCAGATTTCTTTCTCGATGAGAATGCAATAATTATGCCTCCACCACAATATCCGCTTCCTGCGGGGAAATATCTTGTCACGGGAGCTCGAACTACTACAACTGGGTTAACTATTGACAAAGAGGGTAATTGGAAGTTAGATGAAGGCAAGCTACTAGATGTGACTCATTTGCCCTGTCGAGCAGCAAGATACACGGACGGCTCTCCAAACTCGGTGAAAGGAGATGGGTTTCATTGTGCACCTGGCGGTATAATGCCAGATGTTCCGGGTACAAAGAAGCAAATCTATAGCGTTATATTTATCATTGGAAAACAGCCAGAGTAATTACTAAGACTCTTATATTATACTACCGCCTAAATTTACTTCTTTCCTATCCCCTTCAAGCCCTTGAGCAAACTAGTGCAATTTAAGATGCATGTATGAGAATCTGAGAAGAAAAGAATACAATGTAATGTGCGCATGAACACACAAATAAACACTGCTTACCTAAGCTCAACCTCCTCTTCTCTTGCAAGTTCAGCTTCCTGTTCATACTCCTTCTCGACTTCTTCATACTTCTTCTCCTCGGCAACTGCCAAATCTTCCTTCCTCTTAACAATCTTTTGTTCAGTACTCTCTTCTGCTAAATATACCTTTTCTAATCGTTCTGCCTTTCTCTCTTTACGTTCTGCTTCCTTTTCTTTTCGTTCAATTTCCTTCTCCTTTTTTCAATATTGCCTATGAATATTGTATTGGTGTTGAGTGATCACATGATGTGCACATAAATTGATATATATGTATATGAGTTATGAATGCACTTTATACACATATCCATACATTCAACAAAACACTATATACAAACAAACGACTTACCCTTGCCATTTTAAGGTCAAGTGCCTTCTCCTCCTTAGTCTTTGCAACCTTTAATTCACCCTCAAGTTTCTTCTCTTCCCTCTTTAGCTTCTCAGCCAATAGCTTGTCTTTCTCAACCTCGAGTTTATCTTTTTCTGCTTCAATTTCAGCCTTCCTTTCTGCAGCCTCGATACGTCGTTCTTGTTCCTCTGCCATTTTAGCATCATATTCGAAGAATGCCTCACGTGATTTTTCTACACGTGCCTTTTTGGCATCGGCTTTTGTGATCTTCTCTTCTTTACGAGTCTCCTCTTCTAACTCTTTGATTACCTCATCGTCTGCCGATTTTGGTTGTTGTTGATTTCGTGCTAGTGATATAGATGGTAGTGCTGCATTGGCTGATTGGATTATACTACCTGTATTGTCATTCGTAAATGGTATGTTGATTGATGAAAAGCTGAGTGTTACTGCAAGTGTTGTCGAACCTATAATTGTTGGTAGATTCTCAAATATATTGTTGTTTTCATTGTTAGACGAAGCTTGCAATATCGTTGTTGATCGAGATGATATTGAAGGTTGCGGCGGTACAAACGAGTTGCATATCGGTGATGATACCGCGAGAAGAGGCAATAATATTCTTAGAGAGCTCATTGTTTTTGTATTGTGTTATTCTATACTTTTTATCCAATCAAACCTACGTCAGTGACCCCAAAACAACAACGCCGCTATTGCAATCCTATGCAGTATGATTTATCCGTCTACGATCAACTATTCTACATATATCACCATTGACCATTGTCATTTAATTTATTTATTGTCATCATTGCAAAGTGAGTCAGTTTGGACTGGGGGTCCGAGCGTAGGCCCCCGAAAGGTCTACCTAGGGTTTGTGCATACATGCCCCCGGAATTGACACTTCCCCCTTTGCTCATTTTTTGTTCCTCCCCTACAAAACAAAGTATTGTACATAGAAGAAAACAGCTCGCTTGCCAACGCCGCTACAACTCCACAGACAAAGTGAAATTCTGTTATTTAGTTGCCATTGTAGTCTATAGACCGGAGGAATACTACTATATCTTGCTGGCATAGTTCTTAAGATTTGATACATAAGATATGCATTTTATAAATAAATCAGCACTTGCGGCATTGGCCGTCGTCCTGTCAACAAATAAGGATGTTGCTTCATTCTCTCCATCTTCTACGACTACACGCATTGCCCACTCTGCCTGTAGTAGTCTAACTCCATCATCATGCAGACAGCAGCAGTCGGTACCTCAATCAACACAACTAAATGCATGGTTTACTAAAAATGAAGAAGAATTACTATCAACCTCAGTAGAAGTAGTATCAGATGAAGAATACGATGTTACCGACCTAAGTGATGAGAAGAAACTCGAATTAATACTCCTAGGAGTATGGGCAGTCTCAATTAGTGCATTTATATTAATTAATAACGCTACTGGTCCATGGCCATTATTTATGAAACAAGTTCCTGAACGTGTATTCTTCTTAAGTCATATGATTGGTGGGATGTTATTTGGTGGTGGGATTATATTAACAACTTGTATTGAAAGGGCAGTGGCTAAGAGTAATGATTCGAAAGTGTTGCAATTCTGGTTTACCAAGGTACCCGAGTTGGATGGTTTAATTGTTGTGCCGGCATTAACAATTTCAATGATATCAGGTACTGGATTGAGTATTGTACGATATGGTGGGTTGAATGTCGCGCCGCCACATGTCGGTGCTATCTTTTGGACATTAATTGCCTTCTTGAGTTGGTGGGCGGCTACTGATTTGACTACACAGGGTACGGCACTTAAGGCTGTGGATGATATGTATGAAAGAGATTTAGCAGGTGAGGAAGGATTGGTAACTCCCAAGGTTGTTGTTGATAGACATGTTAGCAATGTTGTGTCATGTTTCTTCATTTTGTTACTTTATTCCTTTATGGTTTTGAAGCCTGGTACTTTGTTCCCTTTCCCTTGGAATGCATAGACGGAGGAGAAGGATAGAGTTTGATACACATATGACAGTATGTATGAAGAGAACGAGTTGATTAGACAAGAGATATTAGGGTACCACTCTACTGAGAACAAGAAGAGTAGATTAGAACAAGACAGAACGAAGTATATGCTCAAGATCAACTGGATGTATAGCTGTTGCTCTGAGAGTGTGAAGAGTTCATTAATAAATTAGGTTAAATGTTTTGTCTTGACTTTGACATAGTGTATCCTTGCTAGTATCCTGAAAGATTGACTTTAATAGCTTACTAATCTTTTGATAAGCATCAAATGTGGATAGTAAGCGTGCTGGTGCTTAAGAGCAATCTCTGTAGTCTCAGCCCACAGCATACCATAGCCGATAATATATAGCCCCCGACTAACTATCTGAGAGGATACCCTACCGGAGAAGTCAATCGTCATTTATTTTTAATTGCGAGAGGAATACTCGGCTTATCATAATTCACAAGACAGGTTTACTGATAACATATAGCAGAAGATATAGATGATGAGCTCACGAATGATATTGCTGCCAATCTTCATGGCGATCAAGCTTTGCAATGCATTTACACCTTCAAATTATCAGTCCATAAGTTATACATCATTATATACCCATAATCACCCAACAACAACCACTCTTCAAGCAACAAAGCATGATAACAATCTATTTGAAGATAGAACTAATAATCATAATCAGTTTGATAGGATAGGAAGTACATCAACATTAAATGATATCGATTCTCCCCTCGAACGATTTGGTAAAGTAGCATCGTCAGCTCTTCTAGCTCTTACTCTATCCTTCTCTGCCATTACTGGTCCAACTGGCGATTTACTTTCGACGGTACCATCTGCCAATGCAGCTGATGGGGCAGCCATTGGTAAATGTCTACTTAAGAAATGTCCAGGATATCTTGCAAAGTGTATCTCGAATCCTAACTGTCTTGCCAATGTAATTTGTATCAACACATGTAACGGAAAGGAAGATGAATCAGGATGTCAAATAGAATGTGGTAATACATTTGAGAATGATGTAGTTGGAGAATTTAACAAGTGTGCCGTGTCAGATATGGATTGTGTACCACAAAAGCCAGACGATGGTAGCTATCCTGTACCATCGACGGATAAACTTGTACAATCGTTCGATACAAACTTTTGGAATGGAAGGTGGTACATCTCCGCTGGACAGAATAAGTTATTTGATACCTTTCCATGTCAAGTACACTTCTTCACACCCACTGAGCCCGGTAAATTCTTTGGGAAGTTAAATTGGCGTATCGAGGAACCAGATGGTGAGTTCTTCACACGTGATGCCGTACAAGAGTTTGTTCAAGATCCAAACATACCAGGGAAGTTACATAATGGTGATAATGACTATTTACATTATCAAGATGATTGGTACATTATTGATTATGCCGCCGATGATAATAAGGAGGGTACGCCTCCGTTTGCTTTTGTTTACTACCGAGGAGAGAATGATGCATGGGTCGGTTATGGAGGTGCTGTGGTTTATACTCGTGATGCCAAGTTACCGGAATCATTAAAGCCTCGATTACGTGAGGCTGCCAAGAAGGTTAACTTTGATTTTGATAAAGACTTTGACGTTACTGATAATTCATGTAAGACTCTTGAGAAGGGTGAGGCAGTTGTCTTGAGGGAGAAGTTTGCTGGTAAGATGGCAATTCAAACAGAGAAGCAGTTGCAACAACAGGCTGTAATGGCTCGTACTGCTGCTGCTAATGAAATTGGTACGGTTGAGAGTGTTGCCGGCAAGGATCTTAAGAAGATTGAAGGCACAGCAGTGAAGTTTGAAAAGGAATTGGCAAAGGATGGTAAGTTTGTGTGTCTTGTACTTTGTATGTTGTTATTCGTCTCTTGCGAGCCACTATCTAACTTCTACTTCAATGTCAGTGGGCGGGCTTGAAAAGGAGATTATCAAGGACGTTGTAAAGGTTGAGAAAGCTATTGTCAAGGATGTGGTGAGTAAATTTTATACCATAGCTGGTATAGTTTTGTGATCATTACTCTTTCTAATGCCTATCTTTTCAATCAATCAAATTCAATCTTCTACAGGAGGAAGTGGAAGAAGAGATTGCCGAAGTAGAACAGGAGATTGTCATTGATGTGAAGAAGATTTTTGGTGGTAAGAGATAGATACATTGATGATAGGATCATAGATAAAGATATTGCTAGAGCTAGAGTTGAAATAAATTAGAAGAGAACCAAAGCCTTACTTCCTTCATGCCAATGTCAAATCAAGTTATTCTCGGCAAGCTGTTTTCTTCCTCAGAATGAAGGTCTGATTCTATATCGTCGTCTGTAGCAACCGTTTCTGTATCAGATTGTGGAACTGAAGGTAGTTCTTGACTACTTTCAGTTGGATCATGAGATCCAGATTCTTTCGTAACAAATACTAACACCAACAAACACGGAAACATTGATATCAAAATGTACGAGGCCTTTACATGCCACGAGTTATAAGAGTAGAGTTCATCCCCGAAGAACATCTTTTTAGGCATGAACACGCCCGGAATAGAACAAAAAGCGGTACAAACCGTAAGGAAACCAAATTTGATTATATGCTCACGGAATTGATGTGATAGCATTTCTGTTGAGACTGCAACTTGTGGCCAACTGGTCAAAGCTGCTACTTCCAAGGAATTGTTGCTGCTATTATATTGACTTTCATTTACCGAGAGCCATGTCTGAATACATCGTTTGGACGACCAAGTTGCATTGTCATCAGTCTTCGTTAGTTCAAGCCTTGGTTGCACTGGTCTACCGGCGTATATTTGTAATGCCCCGTTTGTTTCCTCCTCGCCAGTAGAAACTTCTTCTGTTGATGGGGGAGCTACTGCATGATATCTAAAAGGTCGCCAACAAGACCAGTGTGAAGCTTCTACTTCATAGGATACAAGCACTTCATGTGTATATGTACCTACACCATCATCATTCTCACTATGGTGACGTCTTCTCTTATGCACAGTAGCCATTAAGATAACACCCCATCGCTTGAGGCATCTCATCTTTACAGCACTAAGAAATGAAAGTAACATACTCATGATCATTCCAACGAAGACCATACTGAAGATCAAACTGAAGAATAGAATGGGGACATCCCACATATCTGTACAATTCAATACAATATCCCCAAGTGCTAGAATCTCTAATAAGCTGGCGAGGATAATAATCAGCCCATTTACTATATTCAAATAACCGTCGTCATCCATACCTCTTGCAATGCTACTAACTCCAAACATAACTACTTTTAACAATGCACCCAAGATGACAATAACAAAGCTCAGAAACCAAAGAACGAATGGCAAACAGAACGAAATAAACCCAATAATGACCATTGTGTCATTATCTGAGGCCAATCCTATAAATCCGATGATAATGCCGGTGATGACGACTAAAAGAGCGAAAGACTGTACGTATCCGCAGTTACTTTCATCATCTTGTTGTACTCTGTTGATACTGCCCCCCGCACCGATTCCGGTGATATGATCTCCAACCATATTCTTCTAAGTGATGTGTATAATCAATCTACTTTGATAGGGAGCTTGATACTACTTATGATACTAAAGTACGTATATATATACTGAAGAATGAAGAATAAAGATTATGATAGATGTTGTGATTATAAAGATGTGTTCATTTCAAATAACCACTGCTGCAAGACCCTACTCCGACAACATCAAAACAATATATATCTACCCTCTACTATCGCCCTATGTATCAATATCATCTCATAATGTTGAGCCGTGCATGATAATCTCTCTTGACATTCTATCTTCCCCCATCATCAAAGGCAGAGGATCTTTTAGTTTAGGATACATCTCTTATTGAAAACTCTCATAAAAGTAAAATTGCAGCCATTGCCATAGCAAACTTCATTATCATGGTAACTCAATCTATCAAAGGCCTACTGGTCTTAACAATCCTATCAACAACATCATTATCAATAGTAGATGCTAAAATATGGGGTGGTAGTATACGACCATCATTATTAAAACGCAAGCTCAACTATAGGAGACAGCAGCAACACATCACGACCCACATTCCAACTGGCAATGATGCTAATGCTAATGATGCTATTGAAAAGGCTGTGTTTTGTGTACGTGGTGGTGGTGCCAATGGACCTTGTATTGGTATTGATTTAGGTAAGTTTGTTTTCGTACTGTTTTTGCTTTGGTTATTTGATTATTGACATAATATTATATGCACAAAATCACTCACTCAACTTTACTAACAATATCAATATTATATGTAAATAAATAGGAACAACCTACTCCTGTGTAGCAGTATGGCGTCACGGCCGTGTAGAAGTATGTCCGAACGAATTAGGTAATCGTATAACACCATCGTATGTGGCATTCCAACAAGATAAGAATTCAGGAGGATCACGTCTTGTCGGTGATGCCGCTAAGAATCAAGCATCACAAAATCCAACAAATACAGTCTTTGACGTGAAACGATTAATTGGACGAAAAATATCTGATTCAACTGTTCAATCTGACAAGAAATTAATGCCCTTTAACATTGTTGGTAATTCGAAGAATAAACCAGTTATACAAATTGATAATGTCGACAATAAGGGTATGAAACAATTCTCACCAGAAGAAATATCTGGTATGATATTAAGAAAGATGAAGGATATTGCTGAAAGTTTCTTGGGTGAAAGTGTAACACATGCTGTGGTAACTGTCCCTGCCTACTTTAATGATGCACAACGTCAAGCAACCAAAGATGCAGGTAAAATTGCCGGATTAACAATTGAACGTGTAATTAATGAACCAACTGCTGCGGCAATTGCTTATGGATTAGATAAACGTGATAAAGAAGAGAATATATTAGTATTCGACTTAGGTGGCGGGACCTTCGATGTCACTTTACTATCCATTGATAATGGTGTCTTCGAGGTATTGGCCACTGCCGGTGATACACATTTAGGTGGACAAGACTTTGATCAACGATTAATGAATTACTTTATATCACAATTTAAACGACAGAGTGGTATTGACATATCAAAGGATAAACGTGCTGTACAACGATTACGGAAACAATGTGAAAATGCGAAGCGGACATTATCGAATCAGAATTCGGCAACTGTTGAATGTGACGCTTTAGCAGAAGGGAAAGACTTTTCATCGAACATATCCAGAGCCAAGTTTGAAGAATTGAATGTTGACTTGTTTAAGAAGACAATGATACCGGTCACGCAAGTGTTGAAGGATGCAAGTATGAGTAAGGGTACTGTTGATCAGATTATATTAGTGGGGGGTAGTACACGTATTCCTAAGATACAAAGTATGTTGAGTGAATTCTTTGGTGGGAAGGAGTTGAATAAGTCGATTAATCCTGATGAGGCTGTGGTAAGTTTCTTTCGGATGTGTCTCTTCATTTGATATGAATATCAAACCTTTGAATCTCCTATCTCATCCTTTCATGCTGTCTTATTGACTATTCTCTCACAGGCATATGGTGCAGCTGTACAAGGAGGTATCTTAAGTGGTGACGCCTCGGAAGCAACGAAGGATGTTCTCTTACTTGATGTTGCACCTTTATCACTTGGTATTGAAACTGCTGGAGGGGTAATGACAGCACTTATCAAACGTGGAACAACCATACCCGTTAAGAAGAGTCAAGTCTTTTCAACATATGCTGATAACCAACCAGGTGTGAATATCCAAGTATTCGAGGGTGAACGATCCATGACAAAGTCAAACAGATTACTAGGACAATTTGAGCTTTCGAACATTCCACCGGCACCTCGTGGCGTACCCCAGATTGAGGTATCATTTGATGTTGATGCCAATGGTATCCTAAGTATATCTGCTTCAGACAAGGGTACGGGACGGACACAATCACTTACCATTACCAGTGAAAAGGGTCGACTGTCTGATGCTGAGATTGAACGTATGGTACAAGAAGCAGAAGAATTTGCTGAAGCAGATGCGGCCGAGAAGGACAATGTCGAGGCACGGAATCAACTCGAGGCATATTTATATAATCTCAAGGGCTCTATTAATGATACACTCGAGGGAAAGCTTGATGAGTCAGAGAAGGAGGAACTAATGAAATCAATTGAGGATGCTCTAGTTTGGTTGGAAGACAATCCTGCAGCGGAGAAGTCCGAATGTGATGAAAAGCAAAAGGAGGTTGAGGGACTAGCAAATCCTATTCTGAAGAAGGCTTACGAAAGTGCTGCTAATGAGGCTGGGGTTTCGCCTCCGGGAGATGATGATTTCATGGGTGCTGATTTAGACGGAGCAGGAGATCATGATGATGAACCAAGCGTAGAGGAAGTAGATTAACTAAAAATATAATACAATATACTAAGAGTATTTGTAGCCCTTTTCCTCTCTATTCGCATGCTGTAAATTCTTGGATCCACACAGGCACCTGTACGGAGACGTATTGGGGTTTTAGTGCACGGAAATTTCCATGCGGTCTAGACAGATGGCAAGAATCAATAGTAATGGGTGTGGAGTGTGGAGTGTGGTATCTGTCTCTTCTGTTCAAAAAAAGTTCACAACGTTCAACATACGATAGTGCCGTCGTGCCTCCTCCTCCTATGTAATACATAGATAGAGCTTATTACTTTTCACCATTGTTGAATCTTTGGTAAGTGTATATAATATAATGTAATATATGTTTATGCCTTGATTTTGATCATCTGTTTTGTTATTCGAATTGATAGGAGAGATGGCTTTACTCCATTGTGGTGATTTATTCATTGTTGATGACAGGAGATAACAGTATGATAGTTGACTAGCGAAGCGAGACAACCAGAGGAGAGAGCATATGTTCATATTCATATGCTATTGCAATTATAAACATCTAGATGATTGTAATTGTTAATGTTGAAGGACATCATCGTCATATCACTCAACAGTAAAATGTGTTGATGACACAATATTCTCGACGAGAACAGAACATCCATATATATATTATTGACGTGACCATATGCAGACTTATTTGCATGTTATTCATACTATCTAACCAATCTACTCCTCTTATGTCATCTATCTGATATTCTGTAACAGCTCACACTCTCAACATTTCTACAACTAACTACAAATACAAACATCTATGATTGGCTCCCCCGCTCCCCCGTCTTCTCGGGATGGCTTACTCTATGCACCAGCATCCTTTTTGCCATCTCCTTGGCTAAATCTCCTCATTGTTGCTATTACTATTGGCTGGTATTGTAAGAAACACATCTTATTTATGTGAGTATACGTATTGATATGTGACACATGTGATAAGGATCAAGGGGTACAATCATAGATGTTTGTATTTGTAGTTAGTTGTAGAAATGTTGAGAGTGTGAGCTGTTACAGAATATCAGATAGATGAC
>Ga0214481_100120_pt1 | contig 36788 bp, 28 predicted proteins | sample M1_20Mar14CPVII9_4_FD_165057 | JGI IMG/M metagenome (GOLD analysis project Ga0214481, IMG submission 165057) | Marine eukaryotic communities from Monterey Bay, California, United States - M1_20Mar14CPVII9sort6BwellG10 | ecosystem: Environmental > Aquatic > Marine > Unclassified | place: USA...
CAGTCTATATCATGTACAAACAACTCGTCATCGTCATCATCATCCCAATCAATATACATTGTTGTAGCGGCCGGATCGTTTTGTTTAATTTGTTCCCATAAGTCTATATCAAAATCAGAAAGAAGCGGCATCATTGCTAATCATTGTATTCAATATGTTAGGATTGGTCATTGGATCGGCTGTTGATCTTCCGGTGACTGATTTGTTCTAGTCAGTCACACTCGCATGCTTCAGTTTTATTTGGATATCGGTTTTCTATCTGTGTCTGTATTAACTGTGTGTTGAGTAGCAGCACAACGGTTTACACATTCGAGTAAGTTAAACATTGACACAGTACGAGAGTTTAAACTTATTGTTATCTCAATACCTATGTCAGGTTGACTCATAGTATAGACCACACGAGTCATCTATCATACTTTGAGAAAGATACCTCAAGATACCTGGAGGGATCAAGTCGACTGCCGAAGCTTCTCTTCAGAGGAGTAGCCCCCTACTGTACTTATCAATAGCTTGATTGATGAGAGTTGAACTTCATATCTTTGCCTCCATAATTCTGATATATCTGAACAAAGATTATAAGATTGCTCCGGAACTTTAAAACAAGTTTCAGTATATACTAATAAGTTTCAGTATTGAACTTTTGCTTCTAAATAGGCTTGTTGATATAGTGGGCAGGAGGGCACGCCCACCTACGGCACAGGTTGATCAGGGCCCTTTTGGAGCTCAAATGGCAGTAAAATGGCCTATTTACGGGTACAATTAGGGGATATACGGGTACAACACGTGCCAATTGACCAAGGTGGGGCCCACGTGGGCGACGCCCACCTATAGCTTAAAATATGCCCCCTATATCAACAAGCCTACTTCTGAACTCGCAATATCAGCATAGTAAAGACAGTCTGAAATATTAGCAGCCACCTGACAGCTGATCAATAATCTTATTAATCTAGTCTAGTACCTAGTGATCCGCCGCGAATCAGTATCATAACACACATATTATAACATAAGTACTACACATAATATTATTATTTTTTAAACTGCTGTGTACCTCTAGAGAGGTATGGATAATCCTCAAAACAACAACGGTATAGAAGGTATGGATAATGGATCAGATAATGATAAAGAAAATGAAAAGGGGTTGCTTCTTTCTGATTTTGATATAGACTTATGGGAACAAATTAAACAAAACGATCCGGCCGCTACAACAATGTATATTGATTGGGATGATGATGACGATGACGAGTTGTTTGTACATGATATAGACTGGAAAAGTGAGGGACATTACTTTTCATCTAACACAAACTTGAAGAAAGTTTGTCTATCGGGGATAAAGGATATGAATTCACTTGAAGAAAAGTTAAATGATATAGACCTGCCAGGTACCTATAACTTTGAAGACAATTTGTGTCATCTATTGAAAGGCCTTGCTCAAAATAGATCAATTGAAGAGTTAGATATATATCACTGTGATGTGATTGATGACTATTGGTTGCCTAAACTTGCTGAATTCTTTCAAAATAATCACAACCTACATGCACTTCAGATTCAAAATTGTACTGTTAAGACTTATTATTCCCAAACCGGCTACCAGGATGCTATTGCAGATGCAATAAAGGCAATCTGAAAGAAGTTATTATTGCAGAAAATACTATTGATTATGATTCTGCTGAACAGATATTTGCAGCGCTTAGTGATAAACAAATAGAGGTATTAAACATTTCTAATCAAGAAATTAAAGGAGAGAAAGCAACTGAACTATATTCAGCACAAAGGTCATGTGATGCATTAAGCAAGTTACTCATGCATAAATCGTGTAAGGTGAAAGAGCTTCATCTAGACAGTATCAATATTAAGGATGTACAAGTATCTACTATTGCAGACGGTTTAATAGCGAACAAAGCATTGAAGAAACTAACTCTTTCAGGGAACGATCCAATTACAGCATTAGGATGGCACATGTTTTTCAGACATCTAGGAAAGGCAGAGGGATTAGACCTTGACTTTCTTGATATCAGTAACAACAACATCGATGATCTAGGAATTTCGGATTTGGGTAGAGTTATCAATTGTTGCAAACCAAAGTTTCTTGACCTCAGCTACAATGAATCAATAACCCCTGGATGCTGGGCAAGATTGGCCTTGATGTTGTCACAAAGTAGTACTTTAACTACAATGAAAGAAATCAAACTTAGTGGCAATACAATTGACAATGAAGGTATATCAGTACTGGGAAATATGATCAAGAACAACACATCACTAACGAAGCTCACCCTCGGCTCCGTTGAGAATGTCACCGGCTTTTTTGGTTGGACACCATTCTTACTTGACTTGTGTAGTCCCAACTCTGCTCTGGTGGATCTGAGCCTTTACTCCAACGAAATCAATAGTGACGGACTAGCTGTTTTGGCAAGATGGGTGGCCAACAACAGCAAGCTAAAGTATCTTGATCTTTCCTCAAATATCGAGGTAACTCCGGGTGGTTGGCATACATTCTTTGTTACATTACGAAATCACAACTTGGTATTAGAGACACTTGATATCAGTAATAACGTTATAAACAGTCAAGCAATAGCTTCACTCGTGGAATCATTGGGCAACAACTTGAAGTCACTTGATCTTAGTTCCAATATTGTTCCCATGGGTATTGAGGATATTAGGGCATTGTCAAACCTCTTAAGAAGCCCAAACTGCTCGTTAATGAAACTCAATCTTTGTTGGAATGAGATAAAGGACGATGGTGTTATTTTATTTGCAGATGCGCTGGCTAATAACAATAGCCTACACGAGCTAAGATTGGCGACTTACGATCCTTTCGACCATGTAAGAGAGACAGGATGGTCAGCACTTGCAAATGTCTTGTGTGATAGGACAAGCATAGATACTGCATATACTTCTAACCATACACTACATGAAGTTTTGAAGGACGAAGAAGATGAGGGAAACGATATGAATGTGATTCCTGATGATCTTGTGGAGTTATTAGAAATAAATGAAATCTATACAAAGTCAGAAGCGGCTCGAGTGAAGATAATCAAATATATTCTGGTTAAAGACGACGGTGACATTGCCGTTGCTGTATTCGTTGGTATGGAGTTGAACGAAATACCCTCCGCCATGTCGTGGATGGGGAAGGAAAAGGATGACATATGACATAGGACTCTCGGTACTGTATGAGCTGTGTAAAAGTTTACCATGCTTGTTTGAATCGAATCTGAAAGTTGTTGGCTTGAAGAGGAAGAGGAGTGAGTAGCCGCCTTCTGAAGATGAGCAAACGAGGTGGTCAGAGTAGAAAGAAGAAGTAGCTGTGTTGTCTAAGATAGTGTGTTTTATGTTGATATTACCATCTCTAAAGGATCAGGAAATAGCAACTTAGCAATATCATTCTTGGCTACTTCCACCAGTCGTGCCGTACAATCATTCAGACCATATCCAATCACTACAGTCGATGTATCATCAACCTTATCAATAATCGTTTCCACATAATGTATCTGAGGACATGCAAATGTTTCATTATTCTGCAATAATGGCCGGTTATGCGTCAAAATACTTCGTGGATTAGGTGAGCCGTTGTCATCCTTCGTTTCATAGGATAAACAAAAGTATCCAGACTTGACAACTACTTCAAATGGCGATTGAGGTATAAAGGCATAGAAGAAGGATACATAATTGGTATCTGGCATTAATACTCGTTCTGATTCTGGCATTTTGTTCTTGGTGTAGTACTATAAGGATGTGAGGTAGACAAAGAGAGGATATTGAGCAATGTAATCAGATAATTTGAACAAGGCATACATTACTACTACATGCCAGAACATTCACTCACCTTGACTAACGTATGACCAACACCAACCATTAACGAATTAACACCACTAGCCTTCAAATCCTTGACTGTATCATGTTCATTAACATCCTCATCCATATCATTAAAGACAAAGTTAACACAACATGCACCGCCATGGGCAAATTCCTTAAATGGATTCTTACCTCCCGGAAACCAAACTTCATCAGCATTGAAAAAACTGGGTACAATCGGAGTATATGTCAAATCACTTGTCGTCATATTACCCACACTAGACATTTGACGTTGTATTATATGATCAATTTTGAAATTACGTCGCTGTCTCCATTTGATACGATGATCTGTTTTTGATATTGGTATCTTTGTATAGTTGGAGGGTAAGATTGATTGGATTGTATGTGTGGGGTATATACTCATTTCTGCATATATTGCTTTATCTTGATTTGGTTGAGTAGAATCGGATGGTAATGTGAACAAGGCGTAGTTTTTACCATACACTGCATCTCGACCTATGCCCCATATAGTATTAAATTGATGTATTAATGTCACTTCCAAATCATCTCCACCATACAAATTGTGTAATTTGAATGACTTTTCATCCTTTTCAAACTCATCTAATGTACCTGTTGTAGTATCATCGTAGACACCCATTTGAGTTGCTATACTTTTCGAACGTAACTCAATCTTTGTCAAAATGACTGTATCGCTATTGATATGCAGATACAACTCATCATGCAAATTAAACAATCTAAAGTCCACAAATGCCGGTTCAGTCATTACATGCTCTCGTTTGGCACCAAGTTGTCGATCTAAATCAATAACAACATCATATCCTTGTATAATTTGTAATGTTTCGTTTAATAATGCTAACCCTAAATGATTTAATGAATGCATAGTTTGTTTAATATCATCTGATAATGAGTTAGTTAACCATATGGGAAAACAGAAGTTATGTGGTGTAACTCTTAATGATAATATATATTTTGCATTGGATGGTAGATAAGTACGCATGGATATTGGTATTATTGCAATGGATGGATTATATTCCAATAAGAATACATTTGTTATATTTGCTGGATCAGGATGTTTATACTTGTCTTTTATATAACTTTCAATATTGTCATATTCACTTGTTGGTATTCGTAATTCATCCGGTATTGAATCTAATACTAATGATGTAGGATTTTGCAATATGTCTGAAGGTAAAGTTTGATCAAATTTCCAATATTTAGTTTTGTAACTATGTTGTTGTTCTTCTTCATTTGTACCAGTTATTGAATGCTTTGGATAACATGTAGTTGGATTACATACTGCACATTCTTTAATTGTAGTTGCTATTTCTTTCGATGCTACATATAATGTTGTATTATGTTTGAACATGTAATCATGTATTATATCATAACAGGGTGTTTGTTCTTTTGTTGATGGTTTGGAATATGTTCGATAACATCCACCACAATTTTCTGCTAGTATATACCCATCATCTTTATTTCGTCTTCTAACTACTTCATTTCGTAATCGTTTCATACTATTCCGTAACTTCTTACCTATCAAAGATGAAGCTAGAAATGGATTATAATGTACACTATTCGGTGCATGATAATTCACATGATGTAATACCATATACCATTGGAAACATATTACACATAGAATTGCAATGCCTAGTATGTTTAGTAGCTTTGATGATTGACTATTATTGCTTTTGAAAGTATTAGATGAAGAAGAGATGTGCATTATTGTTGTTGGCTGGTGGTTGTTATTGATATAAATTTGTGGTAAAGTTTGAGGAGTAGGGCTGGTTGTGTGTTGCGTCGGTGATGAAGTTGTGGATGTAGTTTTAGTTTCGGGCAGAGCTGACGCCACCCCCGATGCTCTCGAGAAGAGACTGACCATTATTACTGGGTACTATTGTCTAAGGCGACGCCTCACTATAATGAGTGGCCGATAACTAGCTTACCTATCAATAATTAAAGCCCTAAAGTAATGGTTGTCATTTTTAATATTCGCGAGAGAATATTATTGCGAATGATTATTTCTCACTTGCTGCTACACTGAGATTGGAGGAAAATATATGAGTCGCCAGTACCTTGATGAAGCTCTTGATAGTTGTTAGTATATCTACTTATATCTTACTCGTATTTGAGTACAAGCAGGAGAAAGAGAAACAGTGTTTATAGTCATTAGGGTATCCTAACCACACCTGCTTCTACTTCTACTTCTCTACCTACATAAACATATTTTTCGATACTTTACTCTCACTTGCTGTGTTACCTTTAACTGAACTCTACTCATCTACATCTATACTAGAACCAAGCCGGCTTGTGTTCTCTTATATTCTCTAGTTAGTGTTCTTTCTATCTCACTCTACAAGGTATCTTTCCTTATCCTTTTACACACAACACAGTTATCTGGGTATCCTCCTATAGGAGTCTTTGACTTTGATCTACCTTATTCCTGCCCCCGAAGCCCTAATATACTCACTTGTTTATGTATTCGAAAGCCGATAGAGCTTCATCCCACTTACGAAGTATTTCATATACAATTGAGATAGGTTTGACATCATTCTGATCTCTCCTCGGAGTTTTATCACCAAAATGATACTCAGAGTACTTCTTGATTGATTCTAACATATCTGGAAGCAACTCAATTGGCAGTTTGTCAAAGTATTGTACATTGGAGTTTGTTTTGTTTCTTGTTGATAGAATTGAGTATAGTTTCTTTGCTCTAGTTGCCCTGGGTGTACAATAAGAACCATCTAATGCCAATTCATTCACAACATCCCTAGAAATTCCTCTTTCCCGCATTGGATCACCGTCGATAATGCATATATGATTCATATCAGCTGTCAGATTTAAACTTGTACTATCGAACTGTACTTTTACCAAGGCAGCCCAGCCAAAATGTCCAATCTGATTGTCTGATAAAGAAAGGTATCTCAAATTTGTGTTGTGTTTTAACCCCTCTGCCATCTTCATGGCGTCTTGATCATTAAATTGATTGTGATCTAAGCAAAGTTCCTCTAGAACTGGATTCGTTGCTATCAAATAAGAAAAGAACGTGTTTCCATTTGTTGTTACATCATTTTCGCAGAAGCTAATCCTTTTCAGATTATTCCACCCTGCTTTCATAAGTCCACACAGCATACCGTATCCATCTACCTCTTCTTCCACAGTCCAGTCAAGAGAAACACTTGATAAAGATGGATGACTGCCTACTACTCTACACAGACGGGACGCATGTAATCTGCTCTTGATTGAGTTCTGCTTCAAAGAAAAGGATTCCAGTATGGTGTTGCTTTCGATATAGTTAATTGCAAATTCAATACCTTGTGATCCGAGGTTGTTGTTGCGTAATTCCAATCTTTTAAAGTGAGTTTGATTGAGATTCCTGGCCAACATCTGTATCACAGCGTTAGATAGCTCTGCATTATAGAGTCTCAAAGAGGTCGTCGTCCCTTCTCCATGTAACACTTTTATCATGTACTGGTGATCTTTCAAAGCACTGGTAAAGTCAGACCAATAGTTTTTAAATACACTATGATATGGAAGATGAGTACGAGCAATCACATATACATCTCCGCTTCCTTCACCATGCCTCATCATACTAGTTTGGCCTTTTATATTCTGAAGCAATCGCTTAGCATCTGTTATATGACTATGATTATCTTGAATTGATGACCAATAGCGATCTAAATTATCACTATCGTCTGCACTTTGCTCCCATTTATTGTTCTTCAGCATTACTTGATGATATTGTTGTCGAGTATCAATTCGTTGCAATGTGCTTTCCATCACAGAACATTTCTTTCGAAGATATTGAATCTCTTGTTGCATGTTTGAAATAGCTCTAGCCTGATAGCACATATTTTCTTGCATATTCTCTAGTTCTATAGTTTGTGAATGCATATCATCTTTCATTACCTCCATGTTCATAGTCTGAATACGCATATCATCTTTCATACATTGCATATCATCTTTCATGCTCCTCATATCTGCAGTTTGTATTTGACTTTGATTTAGCAACTCTTTCATGGCCATCGTCAGCGCCGATAGCTCTTGACTATGTACATTCTTCTCCTCCATTGTAGATTATTGAGCAGCGATGATCCTCTTATTGATGTGGTAACGAGTAGAGAACAGTGACATCATGGCCTCACGCGAGCAAAATAGGATACCAAAATGTCAAAGGCAGGGTATCTCCCCGCACACCTATCGTATGCAGCTTGTACTACTTCGCTATAAAAGCTCAATATAGGCGGTAACTTTCACATTGTAGTATTAGGATGTTTGGTGTATTAGTAGAAGAAGAACTGTGCTTAATAGGTTAGGATAGTACTCAAGAAGATATCCTCTCCCCTCCTCTCATTCTCATCCTCTCCCCCCTTCTGCTTCTACTCCAACATCTTTTGTCAAATTTTCTTCTGTAATGAAGTGCACAAATCTATCAATTGGGGCATGTATTCAATATCATATTCTATAGTTCATCCTTATCCAATACCTCTACTGTAGGTATTGGTTCATAAGATTTGTCTAATGATATCCATCCCGTCTTCGGAGGCAATTCAGAACTATCTTTTACTATATATATTCCAGCTCCGGACGGACCATCTATCCAATATTTTCCATCTCCCTTATTCCAATAAATATAGCTATCATTCGAAGCCTCATACCATGTTCGATTTTTGTCAGCGAGTTGATTCCACATTTGTTGTGTATTCCACGCCATCTGTTTGCAAGTTCGATCAAAGCCCATTGGTATTATCGATGCTGATTTAGGATAGTATAATCCATTAACCGCTTGATATCCTGCATTTGTAATAGATATAACCTTGTTACTACTCATGATACTACTGCTCGTTGAAAACGAAGTTACTTGATGTTGATATGTAATGATGATGGGAGTTATTATTTTTGTGATGAATGACTTCATTTATCAATACTGTAGGTATGTGTCAAGATATCACCGCCGCTCCCTCGCTAGACTACCGCTACTCTATAGTAGTAAACACCGAACAATCCGATATGTGTACACATTATATAGAATAGTAGTAGAGTATGAGGTGGAAGGAGAAGATGTAGCAAAAAAATGACAACTCAAAAGTTAGTCTATGGTATCCTTTGTAAGATAGTTGATGGGCAATCGACGGCGGTGATAATTCTATATATATCCTACTCCCTCACATCATAGACTATCGCTTATTTGCTGACATTTGCATATACAACCATAGATAATCATGCGCAATCCTGTCGGCTTTTCATACAAAAGAACATACCGTATCACATCTCCCTTCACACTTCTTCTCTTTCTCCTAAAACCTGTTGCGTCATCTTATTGTTGGGGAATATACTCAGATCTACTAAAACAAAAACCACTACTTACGAAGTCATTAACATCTTGTGCAACTAATGCATTCTCTGATGTATTATGTCAAAAGATAATCATAACAGCAAAAGAAGAAGAGAATGATATGACATCACCATCACCATCAATCAATCGAGAAAGATTAGGTCAAGCAGCCGTGACAGGTTTAGTGTGGTCAGGTCCCGTTACCCACTATTGGTATAAACTACTTTTCGGAAAGTTAACAATATCAATTAAGGAACCAATTATCGGCTTAGTAGTACAGATCTTATTAGATTCAATTATATTCTCACCGATTACTGTCTCTGGTTACTTTACACTAAGATCGATAATGGAAGGATCGGGAATAGATGGTATAAAGGACAAACTCAGTACTAGATTAGTCAAAACTGTACTCGGAGCTTGGAAGTTTTGGCCAGCTGCAAACATAGTCAACTTTGGATTCATCCCCCTTGAGTTCAGAGTGTTATATATGAACGTGTTGAGTGTGTTCTGGTCGTTTTACTTGACTTATGTCAATGGACAAAAGATTGTATCCAAGAAGATTTGATAATCAATATATACAATGCAATTAATTCATTACTTGGCTGCAAGATCATGAGTATAAACTAGAGCAGATGAAAATCTTTCCAGAGTATGAACGAGAGCTACTGATTCTTGTCTCGACAGTTTGTTTGTCGATTGTGTTTCCCGTTCTTCATCAAGGATGATTCGTAATGCTGTGCCGATTCCTAATGTCTGCAATGTACCCCACAATTTGCAACGATCACATCCTACACACTGCATAATATCTAACAGATGTTTGAACCTGCGCTTCAATTCTAACCGTTTTGCTTCTATGTCTCCACTTGCAACTTCTGAAAAGAGACTTGACTCATCAAACATTATCGGGCATGATTCTACCAGTTTTGTAATCTCAGGTTGTAAATTATGTGTCCACTCTGATAAACTCTCTGCAAAGAATGGATCGTTTATTGGAACTGCTGATGTGATTGCCGAGCCTGCTTTCTGTACTGCTCGCAACATGATCGCAAATACCACATGAAGATTTTCTAATCTATCCTTGTGGTTCAATACCCGATCGTATGCTAGAGAACTATTCTTTCCCCATGTTTTGCACTCTGCAATCCGATCTTTGTCCATCTCTAAACAGTATGAGTGTGCAATGTGTAGACTTATGGAGCTATGCAAGCCTGATATGATTTTGTTGTATACTCGTTGTTCTGTTTCGAGTGTACAGTATCCCGGTGTTGATGTGTCGTCATTTGTATTATCATGATCATCATTCTGTTGAAAGCAATTGTCTTCGTGAATAGCTCTCCATACTTTGTCTGAACTTTGTCCACTATATCCTGTAAATCTCTCTGGATTGAGTCTCAGATCCACCACAACAGCTCTATCTTCATCTACTACTTCATTGTTGTCTAATGTAGAAGATTCTCCATTAAAGAAGAAAGTATCAGCAGAAGTAGTCATCCAACTATCACTAACATGTAAGTCCACAGATGTAACAATCTTATCATCTACATGACCACAATCATCATCATCACTCTCTATTTCTACAACTTCTTTTGGTATCCACTCTGCTTCACTTGCCCAATCTGGCGGTGCTTCACATTCACAAACACCACAATCTCGCAATACACACATTGGACTATCATGCCATAATTCACAACTGCTGCATAGGTCAATTTTAAAATGTGCAAAGAAGGGTGTTGCAACAACTCGCTTTAGAAGTGGATAAACATGATGTAGGTTGGTATCTTCAAGTGTTTCAAATGTACAGCAACAATCCGATATGCTTCCAGTTAAACCTAGCGTAGCTGCAATGGATTGAGTATCATCAACACAAGTACATTCTTGCTCAGAATTTGTAGAATTTAGAGTGGAATTCGATGCATTATCATAATACAATTGTATATCTCTGGACTTTAGGTAATAGATTGATATTGATAGCGATATTATGAATAGTATTGCAACAGTAGATACGAGCCAGACAGCTCTGCAGGGACTAGATTTCTTCATCATATCGCCTCCGTCGATCAATTATGAAATTATGAGAGTATTACTTTTAAACAACACGTGGAATGTCAATTTTCCCGCTGCTCTTTGGCTGGCCTTTTGGCTCTCGACTTTTCTGCCGCCATCCCCAGGCAAGGCAAGTACACATGGGGAGATTGATTGTTCATCTAGGCATATCTTACATAATAAATGAGTATATTGATGAATGGATGCAAGGGCATGGAAGTCCCAGTTAGCTAGTTAAGACTCTTAGTTACGGCATCCTAACATATAGTTACTCCTCTATATTTGCTTATTTACATGTTCTTTTCTCTAAGTTCTGAACAACAGTTACTTTCATCCCATAATATGCTTTTGGCTGTGCTTAGCTCTTTATTCCCCACATGGGAAGACGTGTTGGCTCACAATTAAGGCAACAATAAGACCACTGCAATTCATAAAGGCATGGCAAACAGGTTAGTATTATATTCTGAATTCAAAATATAACGAATATGACACAACACAATAATATTATACTCACTATAATGCCAATGCCTCTGAGAAAATCAACATGATTAACATGCCAACGAATAGCTTATTCTCATCTCCTCCTCCGCCAGTACCCTCATCATCACCATCAAATCCTCCACCACCTTTGTCTGTTGAAAATACAACACTAATATTACTAGTACGATAACCAACACTTCGGACTCCATAATCACCAATAATACCAATACACCCACCGGCTGCTAATCCACTTAATCCACAACATAGTCCAGCACATAAGTGCGCCATACCTGTATAAATTGAATAGACATTTTCTCCTGATCCTACCGCTGGTGGTGGGATATTACCTGCTAGAATAACTGCAATAATCAATCCATATATACCGATAACACCTGCCATAACAATTGGGATTACATTTTTCATTACTGACGATGGATGACGAATGCCTGTGTTTAGTAGCGAAACGCCTGCCTTCCATGTTCCCCACTGAGCGTTTAATTATTATTATTTTGTTTGTTTTGTTCGTATTGTGCATTATATTTGTTTTATAATAGTATGTTTTTAGTGATAAGCAGAAACAACGAAAGCGAAATTATGTGAGCAAATGACTTTTACAAAAAGTGCACATGATATGCACATAAAACAAAATACTCGAAGTCGACCCTCTACCATTTAAAACACACATCAACAGATCAATAATATATCACTAATAACATACGCCAACACTTCCTCAATAAACAAACAGCAAACTTTATCCAACGTCTGCACCAAAATGATTTAACGGTCAATTGCAAATATAAAAACTTACAGCCGATCCCCAATTACTCAATACAGCGCCGGAAGCTACACCTAAATATCCTAAACTTAATGCCCATGATGGACATAGTCCGTATTCGGTCTCGCCGTATGCATAATTATCTCCCATCTTTATTTATTTATTAGGCTCTGCCTGCCTCTCTTTATAAAAAATTGTTGTGGTGCGATACCAATTTTCGACCGCTTTAAAACTTATTTTAGCCCACGAGTACAAGCCTTCAAACTCATCACAAAAGAAGGATAGGATATCATTATTCATTATTGTGAAATATCGTTAGCGCCGACGGTGAAAGGGGAACTATCATATTGGAGTAGTAGTTTGCGATCGATTGATTATTAATTCTCTCTTCTCCTAGAATATCATATTATTATACCAAATTTGCAGAACATAAGTGCACTTAACATTTTCATATATCACTCTATTGCAATACTCAGTCAGTAGATAAACAAACAAAAGAGCATAAGTAGCAAGGGGTACTTATATTAAGATTGTTCATTATAGGACTTGCATTCGGGTGAAGCCTACTAATTAGCATATTATAGTGTAAAGGTCGCCTCTTACATCATTGCAATACATCATCACCATCATATTATTGCAAAATACATAACATAAATACACGACATCTAATCATGGAATCGATTGGAGCGGGCGGTATACTAATGCCATTGTATGCATTGATATCATGGTATAGTCTCTAATACGGGAAAGTATGTACTACCAGTTAGTATAGTTGGATGGATATGGGCAGTCATCAACACATATACCGACCAAGAATTAGATCTCGGTGCTATTACTTTCTTCTTGGTACTAATAATATCATTATATGAGAAATATAAAGGATTATTCACACAAGGGATAAAGTGGTCATTGATCATATCATCATTATTGGTAGCAGCGAATTATGGATTAGTATTTATACTCTGGAAAAGTCTTGAGGAAGCATTTGTATCCAATTCAAAGAGTGAATTGTGGATAGCAATATTTTATTGGTATTGTGTTGCTATGATGTTATTTTGGATTTGTTCATCTGTAAAAACTTACAAGAGGACAATGAGTGAGGAGGGAGGGTATAGTGCGATAGTATACTGATATTGGTAACTTTTGATAGGGAAAAAAGGGATGCCTCTTAACAAGGACAAGAAAAAAGAGCAAATGAAAATACATTGTGATGCTGCATCTCATACACCGCTTCTCATATTTTCAGCACATACTGAATTGAAGTGAGATCGTAGTAGTGCGTACGAATACGTACTTAGTTAGCTGACCCAACATCATCAAGAAGTTAGTTACATGAAGAGAGCCTGTTTCAGCCTGGCAAAAGAGTAGTCTGTCGCCTTGGATAGTAGTTTCTATATATGTAGTAGTACTACCCTAACCAGCAATATGACACGTACATAGCAGAATCTCATGCTAGAGCTGCTAGGCCCATATAACGTCTGTCCTTGTTGTGGAGTTTCATTTCCACAGTGCACTTTCAGATATGTTTTTGACACCATTTAGCGATAAAGAACACTGACACCGCTACCGGAGTTTCCCTAAGAGTTTAAAAAAATGAATGGCTGTGCCGTTGAACTATTGGGTAATGAGCTCTTGAAGTATTGGCTCAGGTTTTCAGAAGTATTGGCTAGTGTTACACAAATAATGTATATATTATGTGAGTATAATTTTTAATAACAACAATTTTATAACCATAACTTCCAAATAGAAGTAAAAATAAAATTTCAGCACCGCTGATAAACAATTGGATACGACTTCAACCGTTACTCAAACTGGCTAAATTAGGTTGACATTCGTGGATTTTGCTCCAAACTACTCCCAGCCACGGAAAACATCTGCTCTTACTTCACCTCATTGAATTTCAATGGCTTTGAATCAGCCATTATGGCAAATAGAGTAGCACGTCCATCAATCTATAACGTCTGGTAAAGTACTCCTTGTATAATATAAAAAGGTGAAGAGTATTATAGTCTTTTTTTAGACGACAACAATTGAAAATTAATTTATATACAATTTGTATCATTGATTAGTATTGGCCAATACTACAATTCAATGTGCATGCCTGTGCAAAGTAATTGCTACCACTCCTACTCAAGACCGTTAACTACTGCTACCAGTAAAACAAGAGCTGTACGATTTGTAATGAAACTACCTCGTTATAATCCTCAACCATCCACTGCCGCCGCGGGGGCATTACGCGGAGATGATCAGAAGAATCTTCATGAGGATGATGAGAAGGTAACTCTTCCACATCCTCCACGACAGCAACAACAACAACAACCAAGGAGGCATTCTGGATCATCAGCCTCTCTTACGAGACGATGTCAATCAGCCAACGCGGTGACACGTACTCGGCCGCGCACATCCTTCCTCCCCGATATGACCAAGAGTCGGTCACACTCTCAAGAACCTTTAAGACGTCGAGTTGGTGGTGGTATCAACAACAAGACAGAGGCCTTACCCATTACCCCCACTGGACAAGCTGCTAGACCAGAGGGTGAAGGTGTAGGTGCATCTGGTGCGAATGTTGATAAGGGTGATTTAACAAGGATGTATGATTATGCTACATGGAATATGTACGAGCGTATCGTCACTGCTAGACGACGTCGATTAGCTAATATTGATCAGGAGACGATATCGTCTACTGCTACTACTTCCTCAAGTCGACGGTCATCAGATGTACCATCTGAATCTTCCTCACCAAGATCGAGCAATCAAGAGGATTCTTCTGGAAGTGTTACTACGGGTCAACAAGGTACGGAGGTAGTGTATACCACCGTACCCACCAAGCAGTCGAGTAGTCGTCCATCTCAGCCACAGTCATCCACACTTAAGAATTCATCAAGTCATGATGATTCGACAATGGCCACGGCTGATGAGACGGATAAAAGTTCTACTGCTAGTTCCTCATGGTCACGGACTGACTCTCCTGCTCAATTCCCTTTCCTTGCTAATGGTAATGGAATAGTACCCTTCCCTTCACTGCAACGTCCGGTGAGTTGTCCACCAAGTGGAGAACACCAAGCTAGTTCAGGTGAAGATGAACATTTCATCTTTCCAATGGACATGTAAATATATTATATTATGGGCTGTACCTTTTTGCCCGACGATATCCTTCAAGATAATGTCCCTCAAGTATTGTAGAAGCAGAGTTGATAGTAGGGGGTGCTAAAGCGCTACTTATATGCTATCTCGAGATTCCTTGCTATTGGATTCCTCGAGAACCCCCTATTTTATTCAACCGTCTACACAAGTTAGAGACCTTTTCATGGAGAAATTTCAAGGCAACCATCCCTTTACCATCCATCCATCCCACACCCATGAAGATAATCACCAAGTTGTACATTTTTTAGAGAGATCTATGTCCGTCTTCGTTACTTATAGAAGGGACTTATATATTGAATTTAGATGAACATCAACCCCCACATTAGGCAAATAGAGCCAGCTAGGCTAAGTTGCTACTTGTACATATACAAACATAATCCGGACCTTAATGCAGTGAAACTTATTCACTGTGCCTTACTTAATAAACTAAAGCGAGTCCGATAACAGATCTAACCTTTCTTCTTTAGTCTAATATACATGTAGATAGACTTACTAAGTGTGCTTGAATGCTATGTGTCCAATCCAGACTGACTTACCCCATTAGATATCCAACTCACCTCCACTCTTGAGTTGGACTTACCTGCTTACAGAGCGAAAGTCAAATTGAGTCAAATAGATTGGTGATCTTTTGAACAGTTGATACGCAACGAGGCGTCCAATATCATCTCGACCACCAGGAATTGCATAAGTGTAGGTAAAGTGGAGTTGTAGTAAGTTTCAACATGAGCGGTAAGGCAGTAGTTAGGCAAGGACATAACAGTTAGGCATCGTATTGATTATGTATTGAAGATAAATTGTAAGTATATACAAAGTATTCTTCTATAGGTTAACGCCTTATATCAAAGAAATCCATTATAGCTGCTTCAGGCACAGCTCTCTCCTTTCCACTTATTCTATCACCTTCCACTGTTAGTATGTTTATAATATCCTCATCGCCTTCTCCGCCTTTGTGTATAATTTCAAGTACCTCTGGAGTGCCGCCCATTACTCCCTTGGATGCGCCGACATCAATTCTCCAAGCCTTTCCATCTAATGCAGAATTAACCTTCTGTTGTGGCGTGTGTCCCATGACCATTCGTTGGACGTCTGCTCCTGATTCTTTCAGTGCATCATTAATCAAATTCTTGGCTTTTGTTGGATTCTTTGGCTCCCTATCATTTGGTTGACTATAATCTCTCATCCATACTGGAGATGAGGCACCAATCCCACCTCCTAAACAATCTGGCATGGTTTTAGAAGCAACCTTGGCACGTTTCTGAGCCGTGGCAATAACTTCCTCAACAGTGTTGAACTCTCCCCAATTATTATTATCTCCATGGTGTGCTTTTAAGATCCATTCACGTGCCTCTTCATTAATCTTACTTATCCCTCCATATATTATGTCGCCATTCTCGTCAACACCATTGCCAGGAGTTAAATGACTTGCAGTTAAACCTGCATGTACAAATACCGTCCGCCCAACCACACACGCTACTAACATATTACCCAACATATTCTCAGCTAATAATCCACCAGGCTCAAAACTAGCCCATCGTGATGGTTCATTACCAGCGAATTGCAATCTCCATCGATTAGATCCATAATTGTAATCAATTCGTGCACCAATTGTCTTTTCAAACTCTTGATTACCGCCCGGATTTGCATACTGAAATAACCCAGCCGCATTCAATGATTCGTGATTACCATATAACAACAATAATGCCCCTCCAGCCTTTTCTGCCTGTCTTGCCAATGTGGCTAATAATCTAAAACATGCTAATTCATCATCACCTCGATCTAATACATCTCCAGTTTGTACACATATCGTTTCACCACCACTCCACATTGGTTCATCATTACTTGAATTTGGATCTAGTATCTCGGCAGTTATTAAGAAATTACGTAACGCATCGATATCACCATGTACGTCACCAAATGATACAATTCGTTGTCCTTTTTTAAGATTGGGACGATAATCATCCTTGCCGATCTGTGTTGGTGGCAATGTATATTGAGATAAGTGATTCTCGTGACAATTTTCGGAGAGCAATGGTCGGAGGGGTGATTTTGGATCAAGTAGTAGTAGTGGATCATCTTCGTCTATATCCTTTGCATTTGTTGGTGTATTATTATCTGATGATTCTGTAGAAAAGAAGTAGAGCGATGTACCCTGTCGTCGGTGAGGTTTTGTGTATCTATTATTATTAATGTATGAAGATATACCATTATAACACAGCCTTTGCAATTGTGATTTGTTTAATACTGGAGATGTAGTGGAGAAAGCAACAGCTGTAAATGGCTGGTGGTGCCGAGTAACAGAAGATCTTACTATCGAACCTCGTGAAAATGAGGATACCAATCTACCACCACTCATTGTACTCAAATAAACCAGCAGAGTTGCTGTACAAAGCCGCATCTGGGGAGGACAATACAAGAGGAGACTAATGAAGTACGCCGATATAGGATATTGGGTACCTATTAGTAGTACTGGTAGGCACACCAACAAAGCAGATAAAATAATGAGGCGGTGGGAAATCGTTAGGTCGCCAAAGATACCTCAGTCAATATCTCGCTGTTACAATAATGAGATTAAATGAGGATATTATAATATATGAAGTGGAAGTTAGATTTGTACGATATGTAGGTAATTTACAATGAATATAGAAAGGGATAGCAGTAATGATGGTGGTGAATCAAAAACAACTGACGAAGATACAGCCGACTATATCTCAACAGAGTTGGATGAAATTGTTTGGAGACAAATCAAGTGCAATGATCCATCTATTGCTTCTGTCTTTATGTGCGGGCAAACACTTGATGACTATCCGTACGAAATAGATTGGAGAAATGAGGGGTATTGTATTGGATCGAATACTCATATAAAGGAGCTATATGTGTTCCGATGGAATGCACCAACATATGAACAAATATCACCTGAAGACCAACAAGATCATTCTCAGTTTTGGAGAGCTTTGTCTCAGAATAGATCAGTTGAACACTTGCGTATCGATCATAGTAGACTCTTTCAAGGAGATTGGTTATCTTTCTTTGATAATATTAACCTGCGCCGCCTTCAGCTATCCAATTGTCTAGATGTTGCTGGCCATAGTAATCCATCTATGGTTTTATCAATTTTGAAAAGATGTTCTTCTTTGCAACAAGTCAAGCTTTGTCATCATAACATAGAGGGTATAGTGGGAGATCAGATATTTGATAATCTTAGTGAACAAAGTCTTGTGAAACTTTCTCTGGATAATTGTCAGATTGGAGATATCGTACTGGTTATCAATCACTCAGCAACTTACTTCAATCCTCAACATGTACATTATCGGACCTTGATATTGAACAGTGCAGTATCAATGATGAACGAATTAGTATATTGGGAGTAGCGCTTAAGCAAAACACGACATTAAAGAATCTAAGGTTTGGAGGAAATAAGTTGATCACAAGTACAGGATGGAGTACACTATTTGCCAGTCTGCAGACTTCCAAAAGATTGAACCATCTTGATCTTAGTGATAGCTTTTATCAAAAAGGCATTGATGATGAAGCAATCAATGAATTGGGTTGTATGTTAGTTAATGGATGCACAAAGGTATCCCTCGATCTCAATGGCAATAGGGCAATCACACAAATTGGATGGAAGGCATTTTCTCATGTTTACAACAACCAGGAGTTGCAATCGAAGAACTCTTGTTACTTTATAATAACGGAATGACACGCGAAGGATTGAATGAGCTGGGAAATGCATTAAAATGCAACACAACATTAAAGACTTTGGATCTTAGCGGGTCTATGTCAATCAACCCCACCGATTGGGATGGATTTCTATCAGTTCTAGTAAACTTCAATTCAACTCTCGAAAATCTTCGTCTTTGGCATAATTACTTGGATGATGAATCATTACCAATACTAGCCAACTGGTTGGTTCAAAGTGGGAGAGTTAAATCTCTTCAACTTTCATTCAACCATGAAATTACAGCTGAAGGGTGGCTAAACTTCTTCACTGCTCTACAGCAGATCCCCAACTTGACATTAGAGGAACTTGATATAAGTGATAATTTTATTGACGATGAAGTGGTACTCGCTTTACTCAATGCATTGAATAATATGATTTGTTTGAAGTCACTTGCGATAGGATCCGCTGGTGTTACTGTCCAGGGATGGCAAATACTTACACAATTCCTCGGAAGTGATAATTGCAAATTGACAAAGCTGGATTTCTATGGTGATAATGTAACAGATGATGTAGTTGTTACTGCTGCCATTGCCTTGAGATATAATAACACTCTACGAACATTGTCAATGGGTGAAATCCGTGACGGGGGAAGTGCATGGAGAGAAATGTCTAACACCATTTGTAACCCATCGAGTATTGAAACGGTGTTATCATCTAACCACACTCTTATAGACCTTTCTGAGAATTTAGGACTTGAGTGCTTATTGCGGCTGAATGCCTTGCCGTCGAAAAGGGAAGTAGTTCGTCAGAAGATCATTCAATATCATATGTTTCCACGAGGGTACTTTGATGACGAAACGTCCTCCGAGACTCCTTCGGTTGTTAATGTGGATGCATTTGTTGGTATGGAGCTGAATGTGCTGCCTACTGCTATATCTTGGATAGGTAGAGATGATATAGGATTGTCGGTTCTTTACAGATTGTGTCAAAGTTTGCCCGAATTATTTGAATCTAATCTGAAAGTAGGCTGGCGTGGCAAGGGTTAATAAGAGAGGAATGTTCATGTGTTGAGAATACAATGCTAAACACCAATCCTTTATGGACCTATTTTGTTTTAGATTTACACACGACATACTCAACCCAATCTCAAAATCAAATGAACACCACTACTAGTATCAACAATATCACTTAACTGTCCAACTCTTAAACCAAACGAAGCCTTTTCAAAAGCAGGTTGCATCTTCTTCCTACCAAAGTAACCCAAGTCACCACCCCGTTTAGCACTTGAACAATCACTTTCGGTCTTTGCCAATTCTTCAAATGTTGCACGTAATTCCTTCTTATCACCTTTGGACTCATTTAATACTGATAGTAATTCACGTAAATCACTAATTGCTTTTTCTTTTGTATCTGTAATCTTGGGATTTCGCCAGCTTGCTGGTCGTCTAGATCCACGATGTTTCTTAAGTATATGTAGTACACGTACCTCCTTTGGATCATGAGATGATGATGAATGATGTCGATCACGTTTACTACCACTGTTACTACGACGTAACTTTTGATCCTTTTCACTACTACTAGATGTTTTGGCACGTTTTTGTGGTGGTGCGGGTTCATTCTTCTTCTTATCGGGTGAGGTAATGTCTGAGGCACCTCGTTTTAATATACTTTGTACAGCCATAGCTGCAGCAGCGGCAGTAGCATTTAGACTTTCTTGACTAACTGCAGCACCGCCATTGTCAGCGACAGCCTGCTGACTATCCATTACGGGAGCTGCAACAGCAGTGGGATATTCCCATTGACATAAGCCTGTATCTTGATTAAAGTAATAAAAGTTACCAGGTGATGATATACTAGGTTTTAAATACCAGCCAGCTGGTAATGCATCAGGTGGTGGATGTTGCTTTAGCATTAGTGTGGTAGATTGAGCAGTAGTAGCGCCACCACCGGCCTCTTGAACTAAATTTGCAATGGCATTTACATCAATTTGATTATTGTTGTTTGTATTTGCGTTTTCTGTAGGTTGCGAAGATGGCTCTTCTTTCATTACCTCGTCGTCATTACCAAATAGGTCGTCTTCGTCATTATCTGCCATGATAGCCCGGTGTTATTTAGATATCCTTTGTCTACAATCAATAACACTCAACCGGAATAACACGGACAACTTGAGAAAAATTATGAGAGTGTATTTTTTTATGCACAAGATGTGTACTCTTTCAAAGATGATAATATTTACTTCCTATTATCTGTGCTTAATCGATATATATTCATTATACAGCACAGTGAACACAGTGTTAGGATATGATGTCTTTAGAGATCAGTGTTAGTTTATTTCAATTGGTAAGGCGTGTGACGGATACCGTTCAATCGCTAAAGTTATAAGTTGAGCATGTGTGATTTAATACTGTGTGAGCATCCTATTTATTATTTGCAACTTTAGCGTGTTTAAAGCATATTATTCCATACGTGCAAAAGCTTCAATAACTCTTACCCTTTCATCATTTTGAAATACGATACTTTACTTCTTTAACAATGTCTTCTCCGGTCACATTAAATGTCGGCGGTACCAAGTTTATCACTTCCGCGTCTACATTAACAAATAACTCTGCATACTTTGATTCATTACTATCAGGTAATTGGGCTGATTCTCAAAATGAAATCTTCCTTGATCGGAACCCAATCGCATTCGCAAAACTATTAGATTATATGCGTGACAATATTATTAAAGTTGAGGATATTGATACTCATGTATTAACTTGGCAGAGTTTTTAGGTATTGAGAGGTTGATATTAGCGATTAAGATTCGGTGGTATATCAATATTGGTAGAGGACAGTTTTTTGAGGGCGATGAACAAGATGAACGAATTGCAGAGGCATTTGATAAAGAGTATGGTGGTATATCAAAAGCCATATCCACTGGGTTATTTCCTTACTTTTGTAAACAAGATGATATCAATTGTGAGAAGAATTTGGTTGTTGTATCAACACATAATTTTTCAAGCCGCCTTATAATGTACCCTGATGCAATCCAAATTACTGAGGCTACTAAACCTCTAGTTAGTGTTCAAGGAAGAGAAGATTTTTCCCCGATTCTTGATGCTGGAAGAGGTGGTATTGTGGGTGCTCTAAATTGGCTTCAACAAAATGGGTACACAACATATGAAGAACAAATGAGTCGTACTCATGATTGGGGCGAGCAAGCTACTTTTTCTCGCAGAAAACACAATGCTATGACATGTAATGCAATTGAGATTTTCGTCCCGTCTGAAGATGAAGAGCAACCCAATCCTAATAAGCAATTTGCACTGCTTCTAGAGGACACCGATGAAGATGAGCATGTAATTATTGCACCTGCTCAGTTTAGTGAGATTCCAAGTGTCAGAGAGGCAGAGTTTGGATGTAAGGTAATTAGACCCCCACGGGATGATGACAACAGATGCTTGGTAGGATGGCTAGAAAGGAATGGTTTCATTACTCATGAGAAGACCTACGACGAAATTTTCAGCTGCTGTATCAAAAGATTTGTACTAAGTTATTACCCAGAGGACAATGGTAAACAAAAGGGTAGACTTTACTCTCGCAATATCCAAGACACAACATAATGATGAGATAATCTACTATAGAGCATGTTACAGTTTGATATACAATTAGTTTTACTTCATTTGACTGTTGTAAATGAATATAATTGCATAGAAATGACAAGCGATATCTAGTATAATAATGAAGGCAGGCTTTCCCTTTCCCCTCAAAGATAAAATCATCTCGAATATTTTGTACGAAGGGTATACTTTTCTATTGATACCAATATATTGAATGATGTTCGTGTATAACCAGCTATGGAAAAAAAGATATAAGATGTACATTCTTCTAGACTTTCAAGGCAATATCTATCGTTAGTGCGCTACATCCTCGTGCTAGCTCCCCCATTAGTGTTAGGTATCCTTTAGGATACCAATGCCGACGATTTTTACTCAATGACTCATCATCTTGATATGTATATGTTAGTACGAATATACAAAAAAGTAAAATACGTATATTCGGCCTTCGAATACGCAAAATGACACGATAAATGCAATTATTTATATTCGTACTATGAATTGTCTACAACTATGGATAATCGGATTACCATGCCAATCATTATCAGATACGAATATACAAATATAGATTGCTTCAGCAAGTCTATATATATGTATTCAATTATACATATTCGACAGCGAATATCAACGAATATGGCAAGAAGCAAAATACATTATTGTGATACGCCATCATCCATAAACTATTAACGAATATATATCATTAATATTATTAAGGTGAGCAAATACATAATATCACTTCTTTCTTCTATTGCAATACTTACAATACTTACACAACTATCGAGCAGTTCTATGCACATGCTACTTCAACAGTATCAATAACATGACATCTATTGCATCATTAGTTAATGAAGAGGAAAGTGTGTATAGTGCCGTATCTGATTATGATGCTGACGCTACAGTCTCATTTGATATACTCCAGGCGGCTAGGGAAGAAGCACGAGAGGAGGCACGTGCTGAATTATTGGTAGTGAAGGAAGAATTGGCAACCGTTCAAAATAAATTAGTGGTTGCACAAGAAGAATTAGAGAAGGCACAAAAACTACTATCCCTACATATCAAACGTGAACGTGCTTACTTTAATATGCTCGGAACTGTCAAATTCGTCATGAATATCATTTTGAGTGTTATGGGTATTAAATCATTTCAGTAGTGAATGAATGTCGAAATAATGGTTAGAGTATGTTACAAGTATTAATTGTGTTGAGGTATTGTGTGGATAGGGATGAGTCTAACACATTAGTAAACAGACAATTATTGGTATATCTTCCAATTTTAATAACATTAGTTTAGTTGACAACGTTATGTAGTCTTAGTTTAGTTATTCACTAGCTGACAAAGTAACGTTATGCAGTTTTAGTCATTCACTAGTTGATGAAGAAGCAACGTTATGTAGTCTTAGTCATTCACTAGTTGACAAAGTAACGTTATGCAGTCTAAAACGATCTACAGTATATTCTTATATTAACCAAACCTAGCACCATAACAGAATCCCCTATACAAATCATAACTACTGGACAGCACAACACCCCAACATAATACGTATCCTTCTAAGGTAAAAACTTATCATCATTGCAGTTTATGCAGTTCTTATTCAATCCACCGTGGCAGTGAGATCCACAGATACGTTTCGCAACAAAACACGCACACTTTCTAGTCATGCAATTGCCTACTTTGCATCCACACCTGATCTTCTTTCCTTGACCACCTACCATTGATGTCGAGGAAGCCGCCGTTCTCTCAGTAATTTTAGCCAACCCACGCCATGACTTATACACGTTGTCCAAACCCAATGTCAGACGAGAGCCGTGAGGCACAAGGTTAATACTACTCCGATCATACAAAGGGATAAGAGGGCCTTTGGCACAGGCAAGCCTATACTTAGGTGCGGCATTGCCACGGTATCGAACCACTTCAACAACAACAAGTGTCAATACTCCACCATCCACCTTTGTACGGTCTACATCTGCTAGGGGGATCTGGACAATACTTCCCTCCTCAACTTCCCCCGCTACCTTCTGTGCACGTAACTTCATTGAACGGCCTTGATGCATTTGCTTGTTGAGTGCATCCTCCCTCATCTTCTTGCGTGTTGGTGACACGTTTAGATCTTCCTCATTAGCATCATGTAGATCCTTCCTCTTGTTAGCGGCCTGCTTGGCATCGTTGAAGTGACGTTTTGACGGGGGCTTATATAATTGACCCCATTGTGCAATAGGACCGCTGTCATCCGTTGCCGTAATGTTGTCCAGCTCAGCTTCCCCGAACTCATCAATAACAGTCCACACAAACTGACGTTTCTTCCTAATGATTACTCGACGCCATACGTTGTCTTTCTCATCGCAATCAACGATGGCAAACGTTGACCGAAGAGAAGCATCAATCAAGTCTTGTGCAGTGGTAACTTTGCCACTGTTGAACAACGTATTGAGCCACATATGACGGGTATTACTACAATCATCAGCATCTTCAGACGTTGGGAGATATGCCGCATCCTCAGATTCATCTTCCATATTGTTACCTTGAGTTGCAGTACTTGTTTCGGCCACCTCTTCTGTAGTACGCAGTTGAGGTGATGTGGCCGGAGGTGATGTGGCCGTATCATCTTGAGTCTGACCAAGACTGACAAGAGATTGTGCTGCCGCATTCTTCTTTGCTGCACTGTTAGGGGGAGCTGGTAGCTTACGACTGTCTTCTGCTCCATTGTCAGGACAACCCAACGTATCATACTCGTTGGTATCGTCCTTTAACAATGAAGCTGTCCAACGTTGCATCTCATTGTCCTCGGTAGCATTGTCGGAAGTTGTTAAGGTGTTGTTAGCTGCAGCAACGGATTTGGCACCAGGAGGAGCAAGAGCAATAGAACGGCGATTATCCAACTGAGATTGCACAATAGCAGAAGGGAGCGGTCCGTCTTGAGAAACATTGAACACTGCTCGTAGTTGAGATTCGGTTTGAAGCGATTCAATCACTGATCTATCTAGAGGGAGGTTTGCCAGACCAACGCCTATAGAGGATACGGCATGGGACAATAAATGTGTGAGTAACGCTGATACTTACTAATTCATATAAACAGTATACATATAAAGATAACTCACGAGGATTCTGCCCATACAAGAGCCTATACGGGATATCACCAACGGCACGATGGGTTTGAGTAAGGATTTCCCATTGTACCATTTTAATTCCTACCGACCACGCTTTGCTGTTAGTCTGAACCATCCAGTTGCCAAGCTTTGTCTCCACAGTTCGATTAAGCCGCTCTTGCCCTCCATTTGTTTCAGATTTACGGGGATTTCCCCTCACAAGAGCACACCCCGGCCAAAGATTCTTCAACTCGCTGATAACACCGTCCAAATACTGTTGTTTGTTGATAAGGATAGGAAGAGATGAGTAACATAAACAAACAATTTACATTGGCATAGTGAATACATTGCTTACTTGATCATCAATGTTGACAAACTTTGCCCTCCCACTTAGAGCAGTCTGACCAAACTCACTCCCATTATCAGCTTGGAGAGTAGCAGGTGGTCCCCACATAGTAAAGATGTTGAACAGTATCCAAGCAACGGCACGAATCTCTTTCGTTGCCAAGGCATAAAGAAGTGGTGCCTTGATACCGTGGCAATGATATCCTAAGATATATTTGAACGGACCATCGGGCATAGACTGCATATCGATGATATCAATTTGGCAACGTGAATTGAATCCAGGTGTGAAAATAGGTGTATGACCAGCTTTGGGCTTCTTCCTTGTCTGCTGCCTAATACAAACGGGGCAAGTGGCACATAACAAATCCGTTGCCCATGCAGGAACACTCTTCCCATACTTCGCCACAACTGCCTTTTTGAATGTCCTTGCTTTAGGGTGACCTGTCTTACCACTACCTTCTGTCCCTGTATGAAGAGCAATAATGTTGTCGTATACATTATCACGGTGTAGCACTTGCTGGCATTGATCCAATCCTACAATCTCTCCTTCCTTACTAACACCCTTGAAACTGTAGACTAGCATTGGCTTTTCAGTACCAACAACAATCACATCATATGTCTTAGCCCAGTCATATGCTTGCGGATACTTTTTTTTAAGTTGTGATTTAGTAACGGGAGGGTTAGACTTCTTACCAGCCTCTAATTCCAATAAAAAATCAATCTTTTGCTGGTGGGATTGTACTTTCATGGGCCCCGCTGTATCATCCATGTTACTTAATCTTTCAGCCATCAATTCATTGAATTGAGTACGATGATGTTTTTTCATCTCCGGTGTTAACACAAGAACGGTTGAACCTATGGATGACATAATTATCTAGTAAAACAATAATTGCAAAGACATATGAGTAATTTAATAGCTAACAATACAAATATAATCAATGTACACTTACGTTGAGTTATTGGTTATTATATGTTGGTACTGTTTTGCGTTGTTGCAATGGTTAATAGTTTTGTGTGGTATTTGCAATATGTTTTGTTATGTGTATGTGGTGTAGTTATTTAGTCTATTTGTATATTGGTAGCACTCAATATACAAAATGGGCTGGTGTATCCTGTTATGTATATTGGGTGCTACCAATATATAGAATGAAGATGAGTTTGGGCATATTAGAAGTTTTGCTACGATTATGTATATTCGTTCTTCAAATATACGTATTTTACTTTTTTGCGTATTCGTACCAACATATATATTTGATGGTCTCCAAGCCGTAGAGACGGTGTTTATTACTTGGTTGTTGGTTAGTGGTAATTTATTTGTTGGAGAATCCAGTATCACTGCAAAATAACAGCGAGATACTGCTAGCCTTCTCACATTATTTATAATAAATGAAAAGCAGACATAAGTTTGTTCTCCTTCTCCTCTTGCAATACTATCACACCCACTACATCTACGCTTTTGTATCTACGGCTTTCTCCAATCGTCCAATCTCATCATCAAGTCAAATGGTGGCATTACCAATAACTTCTGAGGAGCCTGGTAAACTCTTGAAACAACGATTGGTAAAGGGGGGTATTGTTACCTCATCTAATATTAAGATATGTACTGAATATGAATCATCTGGCGATAGCTCTGTGCATGTTAAAACATTAGTATGGGAAGTTTCATATACCCAAAATAAAGAAGCATTAGTTGATGACGACAGCAGCAATACAGTATTATACATTGTTACAGCACAGAAAATGTCAGACAGAGTTGATATATCATTGTTACAAGAATGTATATACAATGATCAACAGTTGAGTTCCAAACTACTTCCTGAGCATCATTCCCATATTTCTATATCAATGGCACCAACAGAGACGGCAGAACAGTTGACAGGCTTTAAATCTGGTTGTATGTCACCCATTGGGCATACTATCCCAATGAAGTTGTATGTAGAAGAATCAATTGTCGATTATGATGTTGCAAGTATTGGTAGTGGAACCTTGGGACATTCTCTTGAACTACCTATGAAACAACTCTTGAATGTTGCAGAAAGTAATAAGCATGGAGTACTCGTAGGGAAGTTTCAATCATCTAGGTCTGAATCTCCATCGTCAGTTATCACTCCTCAAACTAATAATGATTACAAGTTGAGAAAAGAAATTAGAAGGCGAGCATCAGAACCGAAAGATAGATTGAAACAGTACAGATCTCTGACTAGTATTGAAGATAAAGCGCAACTATTACGGACTACTTTTCGAAAGAAAGGTCGTGTAGATGCGTCGAAACAGCTTATCGATGAGGCAATAAGAGTCGGTGAATTCCAAAGCCTAATGCTGACATATGGCACAGTAGGGGTTAACAAGAATGCGCTGCATCTTTGTTCTTGGAAAGGGGATTTCGAAGCAGTCAAGTATATTGTAGAGATGTCCAAAAAGCATTACCCTGAGTTGGATATAATCAATACTATATCCAAGTCAGAAGGGAACTATGGCAAGACTCCTATCTTCTACGCCTTGACACAATGTCGTGAAGATGTTGTTAGGTATCTCATAGCTGAGGGGGCAAGCTTGTTGATTGTGAACAACAAGGGACAAACACCATGTAGTATTGCAGTCAGTCATTTAAATGAAGATGCTTGTCAATTCTTGTATAATGTTGAGGCGGAACAGTTGAGGAACGGGGGAGAGTTTGTAAACTATCGTACTACCCATTCGGATTCAAAGCTATATGGAGACCTAGATCCGTGAGTACTATGCCAAGCAATATGCTTCACTTTTGCCTAGCGTTGAACACATGCTCATCACATCTTTGTCTTCTCCTCTCTATCAGGCGCTTCGATATTGATTCTAATAACATGGGAGATGATATCTCAGAGCAACTCAAAGAGTATAGGGAATCTATTGCCAATGGAGCCAGTGGCTGTCATCAAGGTATACCCACCAGCTTTTCACCTCGTAGCCTCAGACCAACAGTTAGATGGTGGAAAAGAGAAGATAGGTCGTTGGAGAATGCAAACAAAGAGGGTTCTGCACAACTTACCTTTACTCAATCTCGTGTAAGTTCTCCCAAAAAGGTCAAGGCTAATGAGCAAAAAGTACTACTGGACATTGATTCGTTAGATCCGTTGACTGTTGAACAAGTTCTTTGTTCACAATCTGCCACTGATGAAATCAAAATCATGGTAGATGGCTTGGCATCGATAAGAGTACTTGAAACAGAAATTGATCGTACAATACATCATGCCAAGACACTAGCAGAGAGTGCAGACTATACAGTAGATGAAGTTGTGTTAGAGTGTGTATGGGGTCTAGATGCTGAATGGAAACCGGGCAAAAACTGTGGCAGTGACAATCCTGTTAGCACATTACAGTTGAGCACACAGAGATACTCATTCCTAATTGACTTACAGTGTCTTTGTCAATCCTTACACCTTGAAGACTCATGTGACGAATCGGTTCAAAGTGAGACAGAGTTGGAACTGAATAGGGTTCTTTCGAAGCTATTTCAAGATTCAAATACTCCTATAATTGGGTTTGGTGTACTGGCAGACCTCGGCAAGATGGCAGCATCGTTTCCACATATGCCATGCTTCTGTCTTTATAATGGAGTTATCGATTTACAGAAAGTATCATCAATTGTACTACCCAAACCAGACGCTCAATTTGCATCAAGTTTACAAAAGACAGTGGCACTGGTTCTTCAAAGAAGACTACTCAAAGAACAACAATGTTCTGATTGGACGACAAGGCCTTTATCATCCGAGCAGATTGAGTATGCAACGTTAGATGCAGCTGTACTTCCATATCTATTGAAGCAAATAATGGGAGAAAGTGTACTCGAAAGATACAATGGTCAACTTTTCAATGAGCATCCACATCTCACATCCAATATCCGCTTTACATTCTTGCAAGATACCAGTGAGCCAACTGGAAGTGAAAGAGTGCTCTGGGAGATCCCGATGGGCAAGGTGACAAGTCTGTTCTCAAAACAGCTATCTCGTCAATGCTGGCCTGCATCTTCTCAGTCCATCCCTGACTTCCCAACAAAACGGGTGCTTCCAGTTGAGCCTCTAATACCTACCATGACTAAGAAGGAGCGTGCTCATGTGCGAAAAGTAGGCACAGGAAAGCGACCAAAACCAGTGCAACTGAGAGATCTGACAGGAAAGCTTGATGATCTTCCTCAAGTCGGAACTGTGATGGGATACACAAAGGATACTTGTGTACATCGAGTAGTTGGGTATGAATTCATTAACGCTCTACCTGAACGTACTCATATTGGCTTCAATCGGAGATCAGGGGTGAGCGAGATGACAAACTGCTATGTGTTGTTCTGCAATTTTGGAGGTGTCTATCGATCTACTTCAGGTTTCTTGAAAGAAGGAAGAGAGTTTAGATTCAATCTTAAACCAAACGACAAAGCAGCAAAATCAAGTGAGAAGTCACTATATGACTTCTACTCTTCGTGGCGGCAAGAGGTGTTTGATAAAAAGATATTGCTTTTTGCCAGAGGAAGCACCAAACACAAGTATTTATATTGTGGCAAATGCGAATACAAGGGAATCTTCCCAACAGAAGATGAATCAATGGATCTACACTTGAACCTTATCAATTATTCGGAGGTTGTTGGTGAAAATGAGTCCGAGGAATTCTCCGAGCTTGTTCAGATAGGTGCTGCACAATATCCTTTTATAGAATCAAAGCCTTAGTTGAAGTACTACTTATTACTAGTTGTTCTTTATTAATGCTCTAGTCCTTCTACCATTACCTTCAGTAGTCCTTCAGGGTCGTCCACGTGTACCCAATGTCCTGCTTTATCTAACGTATGTAAATGTAATCTATCTCTGAACGAGGGTATTGATTCCAACTCTTTGATAATCTCCTCACTCCATGACTTATTTCTACCCGCCATTACTAATTGCACAGTTGATTTCTTCTTCTTCATATCATCATCATTAGAAGATGGATGTGTAACATCATGTATCATCTTTGTAAAGTCTTGCTCGGAGAAGTTTTGCACTAGTTCATTGGCAATATGCAAATTGAAGATCCATTCCAATGCATCATCACCATTATCTCTAAGATTCGTTGCTATCCATTGTGCTATGGCCTTATTCATCTTGTGTTCCTTTACTAGTGTATCTATTAACCAAGTTTTAGATGGTATAGGAGTAGGTAAGGATGATATTGCGTTTAAGACACCATGAACTGACGGATCAGCCTTTCCTGGAACAGAGTCTAAAATCCACGTTTGCCTTGGTGCTTCTATCTGTTGAGTATTATCCGTTGTGCATAGAGTATGACTATATTGCAAAGCAATTCGACCTCCCAAAGAATGTCCACAAATAACTGTAGGACTATTCGTTCCAGTCAAGCCAAGTGGTTTAAGTGTATCTTTGATATCTTCAACACATGAAGTGAATGTGTGAGGTTGTTCAAAGTATAATGAATCGGACGTCGAGTTTCCATGACCTCTAATATCTAGAAGTAATGCATTATAATTGGATAATTGTTGCGTCAATTTCTTCGCGGGTGACCTTAGATTCTTTGCATTGCCCAATAAACCATGTAGGAATACAATAACCTCCTTCCCATCTTCATGCACACTCTTTATGATATCGTTATCATTTAACCTGGATTGTTTGCCATTGACAATCCACTCATACGCCAACTTTGGTTGATTATTTACATTTGATGCATATCTTCTCTTCAGGTGTTGCGGGTAAGATACCGCGTCATACGTCAACTTTGGATGATGATTATGTATACTTCTTGATACATATCTTCTCCCCCTGCTATATTGTTTTGATGCTGGTGATGTATATGTAGTTGTATTGCAATTACGTCGTATGAGCATATGATATGATTTTGAAGAAGATAACGTAGTAAACATTCTATTAGAAATTGCAGTCGCTGCCGTCAACTCACAATCCCCAACTACCGACCAACGGTTCGAGCAGATAATACGCATACCTGCAGGTCTAGAAGCGATTATCATGGTTGGCTAGAGGTCATTGGCGCATGCATTTTCTTTTTGTTGGGGGGGAGGATACCGACTGAAAAAGTTTGCTCTCGTCCGCCGTCGATACCATAGGCTTTATATCTATTGATGACAATATCGATTGCAAGGTGTATTTGTTCTGCACGGCGGCCGCCTGTGTCGTCGTCGCTGGCGCTCATGTCAGCCATCCGAAGGCAAGTTTCATTATCAAACCACAAAATAATATCAAACTCAATTTCTACATTACAATCATCACAAACGTATCATGCATTAGGAAGTAGGTGTATAATACGATCCATCAGCTCAACTTGTCCTATTCTACAATATGAAAATAATGTCAAAGTTGCAGAGAATCCACATATTGCAAGACAATTATCAAAACCATCTGATACTGTAAAAGCCAAACATAAAGCATGGTCAAAGATTGCCAGGAAGTTCAAAATTGGTTATTCAAAAGAACAACACGAGAATGGACTAGATTATTACAACTTTGCTCCCTATGAAGATAAAGGTCTTGCAAAGATACATACTCGATCATTTGATGCAAATGTATTATTAGAAATACGAGATGTACGTGTCCCAGCATCATCTCATCATCCATCATTTACAAGATTGGCAAAACATCGTACACATTTGATATGTTATACTCATGCTGATTTAATTGATGATCGTACACGTAATCAAGTTGAGCAATGGACGCTTAAGTATTGGCCAAAGTCACAAAGTGTATTTGTGGATACAAGATCAGAAAAACAACGAAATGATGAGGTACATTACTTTGATGAATTACTAGACACCTTATTGGATACTATGGATGAACGGGGAGGTAATGCCACCGCACTTACCGTGGGTGTAGCCAATGTAGGTAAGAGCTCAGTGTTACAAGCATTACTTAGACTATGTCGAAGTCGTGACATGATACCAAAAAAAGGTATAAAGGTTCGTATTTCACAAAAGAAGAAAGGAACAAAGAAGGCAATGATGCCTGGTATACTTGATACTCCAGGTAAAACTCGTGAGATTACTGATTATGTCCTCCGTGATAAGCCTCGAGCATACTTTATGGACGTGCCTGGTATCACTCCACCAATATTCGTATTCAAGGAGAGGCCAGCTTCTTGGTTTGCCTTCGGTGCCACCAATCTCTTACCACTCGGTAAAAATGCTGCTGATGATATTGAGTTACATAAATCGTTCTGCAACTACATTCTCACTTGTGCGAATAGAGATCGTGTATTTGTTTATGTTGACAAATTAGGATTAGATGGACCAACGAACAATATAGATGAGACATTATCCCAACTTGCCAATGGTTCAAAGTTTAAACATCTAGACGAAGATGAATTATGGTTAAAGCGTTGTGAGCTCTTTCTAAAGCTATATAATACAGGCAACTTTGGTTCATTAGTATTGGATGATTTGAAGAAACCATGGAAACCTTTTACATTCAAAGATGAGCATTTCAAACAGAAAAGAAGCTATAATAATGACGATGTTGATGATGATGAAGATGAATACTATTCAAGAAGAGATAATAGAGGGGCTGACCGTGGCTCAAGAAGACAACACGGAAGAAGAAATAGAGGTGAGTCTTTTGAAAAGAGATCTAAGAGAGATGACTGGAGAGATCAAGATGAGTGGTTTCAAACTCCTTAGTATCATATGATACATTACTCAACGTCTACATTATTGTTCGATACTATCTACAGTTGTACATAATATACATTGTGCTCCTCATCTTTGTTCTTACCTACTCAAGCTGCCGCTGCCCTCCTTATGTATTTAATATCCGTCTTAATAGACTTGGTCATACGATGGGTAGCCCCATGTGCCCTAGTACTTCGAACATCTAAATCTGAGATGAGTTTTTGTGTTGGTTGGCATTTGCCAAAGCCACTGCATAGAAGCATCCAGCATTTAAAGTATGGATAGCAAACACGGACCTTTGCACTAGCAATAATGTTTGTTATTACTAGAATCCCAGCATCAAAACCAATCTCTTCATACACATCGAGACAATCCTTGAAATGAGATATTGCCTTCTTTACACTTTCTTTTGATTCTTCTGCAAGAGCTATGTTACCAAGGCAGGTATGTGCTTCTCCTTCTAATGCTCTTACTCGGTCTGGTAACTTGACATAGTCTTCATTCATTTCATCATCCTCTTCTTTCAATTGTTTAATCAACGAAAGCATCTCCTTTGCAGCTTGAATCGCCTTGATCTTTTGCTCTTCACTTAGATTGTTCATTCCAACCATATCGACATATGATATCTGATTGACACTCAATGCTTCAATCTTAAGGTAATACTTAGTTCTTGCATTTGCTATTGTCACTAAGGCAATCTCCTTCGTCCGACCTTCTAGCTTTTTGACGATACTGCATAACTTATGATAAGTATCTGAATACTTGATTTCATAACTCTGATCAACAAGTGATACAAATGCACAACTAACTTCCACTGCCAATTTGTTTTGATGCGGCTGTTTACAATATTGACATAATGTCCATAAACTATTCAGTTCACCATAATCATACAACCGTGAAGAAGTATTGCTATTCTCAATAAAGGTATGTGTTTTCGACGTCATGAACTGTATGAGACAAGAGGTATGTGCATATCCGGAGTCGGTACCTCTACATGAACAATCACGACGTATGGGCTTTCCAAATTTATCGAAACCACTCATCAAACAGATCCAACATGATGGTGCATCATCATCATCATCCACATCATCATATAAGAATGGTTCCTTGCTCTTCTTGATGGCATCGTTTTGCACAGCTATATAAATACACTCTTTACATCTTCTACACTGTCTATATTTCCATTGTTTCTTACTATATTGTTCCTCTGTTAACTCTTTGCAACATGACATACATTTCTTCATATGAGGTAGTTGGGCGGTTACTTTTCTTTTTCTATTTCTATGCAAATAGATGAAAACTATTGCAATGAGAAGAGGTGGCAGTATCGCCACTAAAATAACTACAGCACCGCCGCTAGAAATTAGAGATTTCTCTATAGATGCATGGATATTATCCCATATCTTTATCATACTAATGTTCCCTATATACCTATCTATCGCACCGCCGCTATTGAGAACATTGCGTCGGATGTACAAATTAACACTTACACTCTCATAATCACGGACGTTTCATCGCCATTTTGCTAGTGAAGGAAATTAGTGCGTAGAGCCACCAATCTCACCACATTGCTTCATTGCAACTATTGACTATTCAACCATGGCAAAGAAGAAGCGGCAACGACCTACTACTGCCACTACCAGTATTGAAGATGTAGATGATGATGATCAGCAGCGTGTAGGATGGTCATCAATACCAGGGAAACGTCTAGAAGTTGACTTAAAAAATAAAGATGATGAACAACTTCCATCAAAGGGTGGTAAGAAGAAACGTCCTCATCCTACTACTACTAAACATACCAAACATGGTCCACAATGTAGTATTGAAAAAGAAGAAGATGAATTTAACAATTTAGAAAAATGGACATCACACCATTATGATAATGATTCATTAGAAGATGATACTGATTTATATAATTTAGATGATAAATTTGATACTACGAACAAGTATGATGGTAGCATGGTTGATGGGAGTAATGATGCTGGTATGTTTTTAAGGTGAGATATTGATTGTATGTTGTTTGTTGTTAGGTGTGTTTTCGGGGGTTAGGGGTCAAGAGTAAGGAGTTAGGGGTGGTACTTTATATTATATTTTGTGCATATGATATGCTCACTTCCAACATTTACCTTCTTATTTCTTATACCCAATATATTCAGTCTGGATGTTATACCAGGAGATGCATACAAGGTAGAAAAGTCTGGTGATGAGAATAGTGGATTTGTTACCAAGGTTGTCTTTACCGATAAGAATGAAGATAAGGATGAAAAGATTGACGGAGATACAAAGAAGTCTGCAAAGAAGGACAAGAAGAAAAAGGTTAAAGAGGCTATAAATGGTAAACCTGCAGCTGCCAAAGATAGTTTCGAGTCTAAAGAGGAGACGCCGACATTAACCAAGAAGGAACGTCAAAAGATTAAACGGAAGCGTAAACGTGAGGAGGCGAAGGAACGTAAACGATTAAAGCGAGAGAGTGGAGAGGTGGAGGGTCAGTCTGATGATACAAAGAAGAAGATTGCATCAAACAAAAAAATACCTGCGGTACCAGTAAAATCTGTAAATGAAAGCAAACAAGACAATAAAAACAAGGAGGATGAATCAACAGCACTTCAACAAATAACAGCACTACAAACATCATGGTCAATACAAACATCCATAACACTTCATGAAACACTTGCAACTGGATTACATAAATTGCAATATACATACCCCACTCCTATCCAAGCGGCTACATTACCCGCGGCTGTATTGGGACGAAGGGATATAGTCGGCGCAGCACCTACCGGTAGTGGAAAGACATTAAGTTATGGATTACCAATATTGCAATATCTATTAGACAATGTTGATGATGTCCCTTCCAATACACCCGTAGATGGTAATAATAAGAAA
>Ga0214481_100121_pt1 | contig 36758 bp, 34 predicted proteins | sample M1_20Mar14CPVII9_4_FD_165057 | JGI IMG/M metagenome (GOLD analysis project Ga0214481, IMG submission 165057) | Marine eukaryotic communities from Monterey Bay, California, United States - M1_20Mar14CPVII9sort6BwellG10 | ecosystem: Environmental > Aquatic > Marine > Unclassified | place: USA...
GTAATGAGGATGATGATGACGTGACTGTTAAGAGACCGGATACTCTATCAACCTCCTCCAATATATCATCTGATCAAGTTCCATTTCAAACTATAGATGATATGGAAATATTCGGTATAGCACCCAAATCTGTAACCGACGCAGCTGATGCTGCCGGGTCGTCGATACTATCCGCAATACTAGCTGGTAAACATCGAATGTTGGTAGATGTACGTGATGCAGAATTAACTAGAGATCCAAAGCTATTTGTTGAGTTTATCGAATTGGCAATACTTCCAGTAGCAGCTGGATTAGAAGGGTTGGATACATCGGCTGACGAGAATGAATATGTAACACGTAATCGTGTTAAGATTGTATTCCCAACAGTGAAGGAGTTAATGTCATACCGAAGGTCAATGGCCTTGGCAGCACCTGAGGTGGTATCCTTGAGTACGCTTGGTTTTGATCCTGTTGATGAGAAAGATAATTTGATAGTGGTAGTGGCTCCTTCACCTGATGATATGGCAGGTGTTACTGCAATGGAAAAGTTGATGGCACGCACTCGTCGTGGATATAATGAACCAGGACAATCAAGATTGACACAACCCGTTGTTGTAGTGAATCATCATATGGTACCGATAAATATGGATGAGTTTGGAAAGTTCACTTCGGTGTATCATTTAAGATTGTTGAGTGTACAGTATATGACTGGTGATAGTGCCCCTGATTATGTTGCCAAAAACAAGGCGAGCAACAAGGGTGATGAGAATCTTGAGGATACTAGAGTGCTGCCAATAGAAGCTACAAAACAAGAAGACCCTGCAAAAGATGATTCTGAAGAAGGAGGTAAAGATATCGAGTCTTCAAAGACTTCCGAAGATGATGAGGCATTAGAAGCAGCCATGACTCACGCGCATGAGATAGGAGTTCATCAAGGTGTGACGCGAGCAATGGTGATTCGTGCATATCCAAAGCCATGGCATGTCTTTGTTGATACTTCCCCTGACACAGATGCAGATTTTGAGGTAGCGGCAACATTTGATATTGAACCAACACAGGAGGATGTCAACTATGCGATTGTAGAGTGTCTCGAGGGTTCAGAAAGAGAAGATGAAATTGTAGCCCAGCAAATGCAAGCAGCACTGGAATCAGGCCAGCTTAATAGAGTCTCTGATATGCTTGGTATATCACCTACTGATATTGTAGCTGAGGATAAGACAGCAGCATCATCAACGGAGGATACAACTGAGGTAGATACTTGGGTATCCTTTCAGGAGGAGACAAAAAGAGACAGCGGCAAAGATAAAGATGATAACAGTCCTCAACAATATAATGACTGGGATGATTTGTACTTTTTTGATGACGATGACTGGTTTAACGAGGATAGTGTGTGATTAATTGATGAATGTTGTGTATGATAACTTCATATCATATGCTCTACATCCTTTTGTGTATAAGTATATGGGTTAAAATAGACATTAACATTAAAAGCTCTCAATTTTGATCACCATGCATCATCTGCAATGCGTCTACAGCAACCATCTGAGATTCCGTATAGTCTGCTCCTTTTTCTTCCTCCTCGGGCTGAGGTTGTTGTTTTGTGGAGAACAATTGCTGACATAGATCTTCCATTGAAGTGAAATCTCTGTCATCGTTCATTTGATTAGATGCACTACCTCCAGCAAGTTGACTAAGACTTTCAATTCGTTCCACTACCACCTCTTCAATCTCTGCAATATGTGCTTTGTCATCTGATATACCAGTAACATCCTGAGATCCTAACTGTTCTGACATTGTATAATTCATAGCTGAGAACTTCTCCAAATCAGCTGACAAAGATTGCAACTCTCCTAGTATTCTAGTAACCCCAAAGCTATCACTGGTAGCATGTGCCAATGCATCTTCTGCCGTTTCTAAATGTATAGATAATATCGGTAGTAGAGCACGGAGTGAAACACCCCTGACATAATTGGTTGAAGATTTAGGATGTTTATTTCCCTCTTCGATATACTTTCGAAATGTTTTGCATTTATGTGATCTGTCTAATGCATCATATGTTAATGATAATATAGCATCTAATTCTGAAGCTAACATTGATACCCTAAGAAGTGTTGATACCTCCGACTTTGAGAAGATGTATTTGCCTGAAACTGCAGTTTTTTGAAAGATATATTGTATCGGTATACTAAGTAGTTGCTCAACAGAGCAAGAGGCAAAGTTGGGTTGGAAATCATCACCAACTTTATCATTGGTACTTTGTCCATCAACTGGTTGTTCTAGAAATTCAGTTAACATCATTGCAATAAACCCAACCATACGATATCTACACAAAACTTCAAACTCTCATAACTTCGTAGTTGTGCTCGCGTCACGAGTACTGAGTACCACCAATTGAAAAGTGACTAAACAGATATTATATTGTCAATATATTTCTTTAGGGGGGTATAAATAATTATGTTTAGCTTAATGCCACCAAACAATCTCCCCACATGAAGAAGTAACATCCTCACCCCCCCCCTCTAAACGACACATGTCATGCATTTATTTTTAACCTTAAACTCCACTCCCCTTGTTTTGTTATATGCTACTCGAGAGCAACTGCCACCCTTCTTGAAACATCTACATCTATTTGAAGCCTCTATACTAGAAATAAGTAGATATAATACAGGCAAAGACGTCGTATTTATATGAATATGGGATGACTTAGAATAATTTCATAACAAAATCTATCCAAAAAGGAGTACGGAAGTATTAGCATCCACGGGATGTATTCAACAACACCACAACATATATCACAGTCCGAACAGCTGACATACACCCAAGATTAACACCAATCCCCATCACACCTCTACCCACGTCTAAAAATCTAATGCAAAGATCAATCAACCCCCTCCCCAAAAAGAATACCAAAGCACTCTCAGTCGTCGAAGATCCAGCGGTGGTCCTGCCTAGCCTTCGCCTCTTCCTCAGGAGTCAACCTGGGAATGTTCAAAATGACACGGATTTCCTCGGCACTCTTTCCCATGAGTTGACATGAAACTTGTAGACAAGTAAGGTCAAGTAAAGGTTCTGTTTGGATATGTGGTATATTAAATAAAAAGTGGTACGGGATGTGTGGTTAGTTAATTAAACATACGCAATAAGATAAACTAAACACACAAAACTGAACTTACGGATCGCCATGAAGCTGTACATAAGGCAATATAAATAAATGGGCAAGGATATGGTGAGCAATATGATAAAATCACACCTAAATACAAAAATCTTCTATCCATAACTTACTTGGCAGCCGTAACCAAATCAAATAACATTGGTTGATCAACACCCTTGATAAAATCACGGTACCACTCCTGTGTAACCACACCATCAAATGTATTGTCCTCAAGGGGTGTCTTGATTGGGGTCAAATTCTCTTCATTGTAATGTTTTAGGAATTCAACAACCTTCTCGAGACAGGCGGTATCAACCTTGACAATTTCAACATCTTCAGGTTCGGCATCATCATCATCACCCTCTTCGAATGGCTGGGCATCCTTGACGGTTTGGGATAGACGTGCGGCGGCGTATGGTCTGTGTAAAATTTGGTTAAGGTGCAGCCAATTTAATCATGTGTGTGAGAGTATATGTTTAAACAAAACAAGCCAACCACAATATAAATCACCGCCAATAATTCAATATATTTAGTTGCATTAGATATACCCCCGCACACTCCGCACCACCCTCCATTAACTTCTCAACACCAATACCACATCATATCTTTTGAAACCCACGAAACGTATAAAAAATAAACAGATGGTATATACTTACAATTCGAATTGATCACCGGAACGTGAAATGAGTTTAATAGGAGTAGAATCTCCTTCGGCTTCTCCCATCTTTGTATCTTCAGTTGGTGCACTCATTTTGTTTTTGTTTATGGTTGGGTTGGTATTGTGGCCTTGCTGGTTTAGAGAAAATATAAAATGTGAGAGGTGAACTTCTATTATTAAAAATCAATACTTGCACGCCGCACAACTAGACCACTACCGACAAAACCATTTAACACATAAATACAGCAACACAACTACTAGACATACGCACCTTTCAATCCGTCTCTGGGTAGGATGGTTACTTCACTGCTTGCTAACAAAATGAGGCGGCAAGCAGAGATCTTAATGAGCCTGTTGTATCGCCAAATGAGATTTTAATCACGCTTGTTCTTGGCGGCAGACACCCCCCCCTTGCACATCATGGCGAAAACTGCATAGGAGACAAACTCAAAGCTTATTTACGTCATATAGCTCATAAATATAACCATGAGATATACAAAACGCTGTTCCAAACCTACGCTGACAGTGATTGCAACAATTGCATTCATCTCCACCATCTCCACATCTTATGTGCAAAATAAGATATCACCTCACTTTGTCTCCGCACAGACGACTAAGTTTGCCTCAAGATCAAAGCTAGTAGATGAAGAATCCAAAAAGAAGAAGAGGTCCTTCTTTGGTAAAAGAACTACTCGACAAGTAGTGAATGAAGAGAAAAGAGATGGTGAGTGGTATAGTTGGTCGAGAGGACAGACGATGAAGATGGGCGGCGGATATAATGATGATAAAGATGATGTTTCTTGGAAGTGGGAGCTGTTTATTGCAGAATCTAGGATTATATTGGTATCAGTTATTGCCAGTATAGTTTGTGCTATTATATCGTTGGTGTGGTATATATCTACGGGCGTTACTATTCTGCAGCCGGGTGTACAAATCGATAAGAAGATAGAAGGGGGTGAGTGATATGTCATCCATCATATATCTTGCCCCCCCTCTCTGTTCCTCGGGGTAGATATGTGTTTCTTTTGTGATGAATTCATTCATCTAACATTTTGTTTCTTGTCCTCTGAATACATACCATATCATATCATATAAATAGCTGATGATCTGGTGTGTGATAATAAAGAGACAAAGTTCTTTCAATCAGTTGAAGTTGGATTCGAAGATATTGGTATGATTTTGAAATCAAAGAAGAAGGGTAGATCGGATCGTATCATATTAGATGGTAGTATTAGAGGTGTGGCAAAGCCAGGACGAATGTTAGCAATTATGGGTCCCTCAGGCAGGTAAGTTTTCTCATACATCGATACATATTAGACTGTATTTCATGTAACTCATGATATGTGGACATTCTATTCTAGTGGCAAGACAACACTTTTACATGCAATTGCTGGAAAGGTGAAGGAGGATAAAAAGATTTACCTCTACGGAAAGAGATATATCAACAATCTGCAATTCTCTGGCGATTCTCAGCTACCGAGTGCATTCATCGAGCAGGAAGTGAAGTTCTTTCCACACATGACTGTGAAGGAGACACTGGACTTCCAGGTCGAATTAAAGATGGGCTCGGTCTTAAAGACAAAAGAGGCAAGAGATGATCGTGTCACCGAGTTGATGGATCAATTAGGATTGAAGAAGAGTGCAAATACCATCGTTGGTAATGCCAAGGTTCGAGGTCTGAGTGGTGGTGAGAGAAAGAGACTCTCTATTGCATGTGAAATGATATCAAGTCCAGCTCTTATATTTTTGGATGAACCTACGTCTGGATTAGATAGCTACCAGGCCACACAGGTAGTTGAAACGTTGAGGAAACTAGCTGATCAAGGTAAAACAATCGTGTCCGTCATCCATCAACCTTCACAGCATACATTTCAACTCTTTGATGACTTATTACTTGTTAGTGAAGGAAGACAAATGTATTATGGAGAAGTATCAAAGGTACGCGAATATATGGATAATCTTGGCTATGGTTGTGAAGAAGAAGTGGGCACAGCAGAGCATGTGCTAGACTGTGTTTCTCGAGTTGTCGGAGCTGATGCTGAAACAGAGCGCATATCCATTGATCGAATAGATCACATTGCAAAAGAAGCAGTAAAGCACTCAAGAGAGTTGGTGTCATTCAATACAGATGGGGACGACGATACTGGAAAGAAAAGATCAAAAAAGATGAAGCATCTAGTCGATAATACCTCTACTCATCCTGGTACAAACGTCATCAGACAATTTAGACTGCTACTAGGTCGATCCGTTCAAGAACTTTTGAGAGGCAAGGCTGCTATTGCAATCAAGGTTGTGCAACAAATATCAATGGGTCTGATCTATGGCGGTATATACTCGCTGGGAAATGATCAATCTTCTATCATGGATAGATTTGGATTACTATCATTGATTATTATCGGGGCAACTAACATGTCGATGGCAGGAACCATTAGGAGTTTTCCCAAAGAAAAGAGTATCGTTAATGGAGAGATGGCAAGCCACATGTATCGAACAGGACCTTATTTTGTCGCCAAAGCCATCTCAGAAATACCCTTGATTGGCATGCTTAACGCTGTGTTTGGGAGTATCATCTACCCTCTTGTCAAACTTCAGAAGGGACGATTCAAGAGATTCCTGGGATTATCGAGTCTTCATGCTATTGCAGCTGAAGCGTTCGGTTTACTCATTGGCTCTGTCTCCCCAAATAGTGACGTTGCACTGGCCTTATTTCCTCCATTCATCATCCTAAATATTATCTTCGATGGTAAGAATATAGCAGAAGAGAATACACCTAAGCTTCTTCGTTGGGTGAATAAAATTGGATTGGTTAGATGGGGATTTACTGGTTTGTCTTTAAATGAGTTTGAAGGTCTTGAGTTTACATCCTCGGGGCCGTTTCGAGGACCTGTTGCAAAGACCGGGGAAGAGGCTTTATCACGATTTGGTCTCGAAACAAAGACAATTGAACAGGAAAGTCCGCGTTTGTATTGTTTTATCATGCACATATGTGTGTCCAATGCGAAGTCTTGGTGATTTGGCTACTTCATTTGTCCCTACATTGCATTCATTTGTTTGCCCTTGCAACCCACATGTACTAACATATGCTATGTTTACCTCTCCTCGTCTTTGTAAACTGTGCAACGCGCATCTTCCAGGTAGTGGGAGCTCAGAGTAAGATCATTATCGGTTGTTGGATGCTCTCTTTTGTAGGCTTGGCATTAACAGGTCAAAAGTTTGCAGTAATGGGTACGCCTCCTGAGAAATAAATATAGTATGAAGAAGTACTCTTAATAATACTATAAAGAACATGATAAAAAGCTAGATAGAATGCCTCTTTTTGTGTATATGTTGTTCTTATAGAGTTTATTGAGGACCTATGTCTCTCTATCTACTATGAAGTTCATTTCAACTCTCTTGTCAAGTGTCACTTTTCAGTTTGCCCTCACCGCATCAGTCACTTTATTGAGTTGGGTACAAAAAGTGGTAATTGTCTCATCCCAATGTAGCAAGGTTGACTCCTCCTTTGCCTTGGTGGGATGAAAACGAATGACGCCTTCCACTTCATCAATAGAACCACTCAAACTCCCATCAGAAATCATCTTCACTGCCGTCTTCTCTGCCTTGCTCGAATCTACAACTCCCAACAACTCCCCTAGTTGTGTAAAGTAGATGGAGGTGTATAGCTGACTAACAGCAACCATGTTGTGTTCAAGAACACCTCGTTCCACAATGGTAAGTCCATCAGCCATGATAGCTTTTTGATGATCAGCCAATGATGATTCAAATTGTTCCAATTCTTTTTTCTGAACAATACGGTTGAGATACATTTTGGTAAGGACAGCTGCATGAGACTGAAACTCGGGGATAGCATCTAGTTGACTGAGACGTTCATCCTTGTAAACCAAACCAAGTACCCTCTGCCTCTGAGCAGAGTTGGGTGACAGGATAGCACAAGTCACGGCCTTCCCCAACATGATGATTAAATCATCTGCATCAATAGCATCTGTATACAAATATGCCGTACTCAAATCATGATACTTCACAGCAGCTGCTAGGAACTTTCGATTGGCATCCAAGACACGAGCATAGGTTGATTTATACCTCAACATCAAGGTAACGGTTGCTTCATCTTTCACTTCATCTTCGGCACTAACACTTATACCAGATGCTTCAATCACTACGCCTGCTTTCGTAACGGCACCCTCTGCCTCGACTGTCAAGTCCTCTTCCAAATAGCATTCTGCTACCTTAACAAAGACATCTAAAAAGATAGAGGGAGAAGCCAGTGATGAGCGTTACTGCAATTGTGCACATCATATGCACCTAAATTCTAATAACTAGTAACAAAAAGTAACTCACCACATCTTTCAATAGGTGGCATATAGTAGACACTTCCTTCCGTATCTTCCATGCGTAATCCACTCAATATTTGTGCCGCGGTACTATAATCTTCTTCTTCATTGAGTTTGTAATCAAAAATCTTCTGACGGAGGATATTATCAGCGGCATTTTCAACTGTGGGTGGTAAATGCTTCAATGTGGCGTTGATAACTGTCATGATTTGTGGTGATTTGAAGGCATCTGGAAAGAATGATGGGGATGCAACTGCAGTTTTGATGAAGTGTGCAGCAAGTGTACGTTGTTCACCCTTTTTTTAATGAGATATAATAATGTACAAATGACAGTGTGATACACAGAAATAACGCCACCGGCGGTATAGAGATTTAATATAGAGAGGCAATAATAGCAGATAGTGAGATATCAATGATATATACCGCACAAAGTATAAGCAATAAAGCAATGCAAATAAAAGATATTGAAAAATTACCTGCCCAAGTGATTGCCATTGTGTTGAGAAAATGACGGACAGCCGAACGTAATCCGAGGACTGGATGGCATCGGTAACTGCTTGAGTATGAGACATGATTGTTTGGCTTTCTTGTTTGTGATCTACGCTTATATTATCTCAGTATTGATTGCCGAGAATGAGAGACTTTGAACTTTGAAGAGTTAGTTATGAGATTTGATTTGTTTAGCGGCTTGAAGTTGCAATAAAGTAATATGGTAGATATGGATTGGTATCAAACTACACATAATAAAGAGTACACCACTATACTGTATTTCGACTGTATATATATATATATAGACCGGTTGTCGATTTTCAATTGGTGGTGGGTCGATACATGTGACGCTAACCAATCAAATTATTTCGAGAGACATGGATCTGCAAATACCTTTCTCTTTTGGTTGTTTATCTCGGTACGTATGCTCCTAAACTTGTATGGATTTGTCAGTGTAATTATGGATCACATCATCATGAAGAACTATCATAATGGTCACGAGTTTGGTTTCTCGTTTTTAGATCCTGCATATTTTTGGATAGGAGGGGAAACACTATGAACATAGGTCAACATAATAAACCATCTATCTTTAAAACGCTATATTTACTTCACATATAAAGACATCCAATACATAAGACCAATAGATAGGTAGACAATCTAGTCATATCCTGGAGTTAAGTTTTCTTCACGACCAGCTAGATTGTAGCGATTCGGAGAAGTAGAATATCTTGAGGGAGCGTTGGTTGCTGATATAGGCAGTCCAGCGCCAGTTGTATGACTTAGTCTTTCCATTAAACCGCCTCCTCCGCTATTGTGGACATTGTATCCTGCGTCGTCTATTCCTTCTGGCATATATGTTTGCCCTCCCAATCCAGTATTTCCACTGCCGCTGCCTCCATATACACGGCATCTTTTCAAGGCATCATACAATGGTTGCGCTGCAGGAGGTGAAGGAACTTGTCCGGAGAGTATTTCATATGCAGAGATTGTCCTTCCGTAAAACTTTTCATTTACTCGGTCTCTTGTCATTAAGATCCTTCCATCTAGAGAGAGGCCAGCGTATAACCCCTTTGATAATGAATAAGTATAAATGGGCGCAATTGCAGGACTAACACGGTTGGTACCATCCAACGTCCTACTCAGAGAACTGGCACCCAGATCAGCTTCTGCACTTCTTCCTAGCGGTCCCAAGGCCACGCCAATATCAGCCCCTAATTGTATAGATCTTCCCTTTTCACTTGAGAACAATCGTACCGCATCTTCAGTCATTAAAAGGAAGACGTGATCTGATACTTGAGCTCCAATCAATGCGCCCCAGGCGAATCCTCCGATGCCAACTGCACAGGGGGCACTCCAATCGTCCAAACTAGAACCATCATTCCGTCTTGCAACTACCAAGCCTGTACCAAACTCAAAGCCAGCAAAGCCCAAGCCGCCCTTGGCACTAGTAACGATTGCTATGCCTTTGGCTTGTTGCAATAGCTTTGCAGGGATGTGTAACTTATCAACATTGCTCAATGTTGGGTCTATACTCTTGCATCCTCCACCATTCGGAATATAACAAGGATCAGACTCTGGAGGTGGATACGAGTATTGTAATCTTTCAGACGTTGGCACAAACCCACCCCGTTTATTCTTAGATCCTGGTAAGAGATTTGTTAGAGCGTATGCTGCTTTGCGAACTTCATGGCCTAATGTAAATGCCAATGGACTGTTAACTGCACAGAGTTAGTTGGGAAGAAAAAGATTAGATATATTTTTCTTACTTCTCCAGATAAATAACATTATAAAACATACACTCACTTAATCGTCTAACAGCATCGCCTTCATCTATATAGTTGTACCTCATTGCATTCGAATTACGTAGACATAATTCATTTTGTATAGGTGCCAATTGTTGTGCACATGAATGACATGTCCGTTGTGGATGACGTGCTTTTAACATACGTTGTTCTAATCCCTTGCCATAGAGTAATGTATCATCGTTTGAATTTGATTGATTGACATATGTTATTGATGAATCGCCATCATTATTAGATGCAAAACTTGGATTTGCTAATCGTTGTCCAGTTTGTAAATCCAACCATGTATTGTTATTAGATGTTTCTCTTAATACTAATGCACTGGGAGGAATGAGAGATCTTGTGTTCGAGCAATTGTTACAGAATACTAAACCACATAATCTACAGTGATGCTTACGGTTGAGGAATGCATCGAACTTCGATTGACATGCATTACAGTAGGCTGATTGTGAGTCTGATGTCCATTGTGAACTTAGGCGTGGTGAAGATATGTCTGAATTTATTGGTTGTTGTTGCTGTTCATGATGTTGCTGTGTAGGTATAATAGGTTGTATTTGTTGTTTGGGTATAATTGTTTGCTGTTGTGTTTGTTGTTGCAGTTGTGCAGATGACGTAGAACTGCTGTTAATAACTTCTTCAGATTCCGGTAAAGGAGGAAGGATGGCAATAGTAGGCCCCATATTTCAGGACTATTGTGTATAACTATAAAAAAGATGCTCGGTGTTGTATTCTTGGTATGGTTATTGTTTTCAGCTTGGTATAAACCTGGTATTCAGTGTACCTACCTATTGTAATTTCCAACCGATCAAGTTTTGTTTATTTTGGTAAGTTTTGTGGTAGTTAACGGTCTAACTATTGTTATTCTTTTTATCAATGTAATCCGGCGTATTTATTTCATATGTTATTTGTTATACGCGCATCCAAACTGAACTATCGTTATGGAATTATTGTCAAGTTAAGGTGGTACCCAACTAAATAAAAAATTTCAAATTTTAAAGGTACCTCAGAGAGAAAATTGTTCATATTACCTTGCAACAATACCAAATTATATACCCCCAAATGTGTGACAATTATTGTGCACAACTCTTTATTAGATGTATCAATAGCGTAATGCACAATAATTGTCACACATTTACGTGTAGTTTGTTTGCAATAGAAATATTTTTTTAAAGGTACCTCAGAGAGAAAATTGTACTTATTACCTATAAAATTCGAAAACATTGTCCCACTAAACCTAAAAAGACTCCCAATTGGATTTAGTTGAGTACCACCTTAAGCTATCTAGCCTTCAAAAAGACCGACTGGTATCCTTGAGCCTTGGCAAATATTTTTTGATGTGATTGAAGTTGTGGTTGTACCTAACGTAGTGCAATCTTCTATGTAGTGGATATTAGATAATTATATGACAGATAGGGAGCTGCAGATGCTTGATAGAGTTTTGATATCCACCGTTGAGGCAACGATCATTCACGTCGGATAGCTTTGAAAGATAAGTCGAAAAATATCTTTTCAATTAATTATTATATGGGTACCATACCCATACCTTATTTCATTACAGATTAGTGTTGTGTACCTATCATTCACTCAGGTTGGGATATTATTTTATTAGTAAGTTACACATAATATTAATTAGTACGTATTATTACAGCAGAGATTTTCCGACCTCTGGAATAATACGCGGTAGTTTATGAATTACAATTGCAAGACAGACAAATGTAAAAACAAGCCATGAATTCATATCATTGGAAAAGGTTCGTCTCCTTTTATGACAAGTCGGTACCAAACTCGGAGGAATTTTAATGTTGATATATCTTATGGATAGAAAATTATTGTATTATTGCATTGCATACTCTTCTAGCGGTGCATATTGCAACAGTAGTATTAGTACATATTATATTACAAGCAACTTGGGTTAGCCCTAAATTGTGATGATGATGTTATTCAATCCTATGGGAGAGTGTGGTGATACTGGTTTTTTATATATGGACAAATCATGGTGATATTAATACATTACATTGGAGTAGTATTAATCTGGTAATCCTTCCATCAAAAAAGTATCGGTTTAAATTGCTGGAGCCGTATGATTTGTATGTCAACCGGCCAACCTCGGCTTATGCATACATACTAATGACATTTTACATTTATATTGATTGTCGTACATACGGCTTTTACTGAAGCTAGGGATTATCGGTAAAAGTTTGTTTGAAGGATTAGAAAGAGTCATACAACGAACAAACGCTTACTCGAAGTGCTCATCGGCTGATGAATTCCATACAAAGCATAGTCCTTTCGTATTTCTGGGGGGTCTTTTGATTTGAGTTCTAGTTCTTTGGAGATATTCTATCATCTTTTGGGTGCATTTTTCTGTGGTTAAATCACCGCATACAGTGTCTACCCATATTCATTCGGAGTATACCCGTATTAATCCAGCATATAGGGAAATGAGTATGTAGTGCTATGAATACATGGCATTGAGAAGTAAGGTAGTAGGCTAGACTCAATGTTGATGGAGATATTCATCACCAAGGCCAAGGTAGATCAAGGATCAGCAAATTAGATTCATCCAATTCAGCGGAAGCCAGAGTAGTACCTTAAGTGCGAGACATTTTGGATGATACCTAACTCGATGGAAGATAGGAGGAGTTTTCAAGTTCTTTCTAGATAGCTGATCGAAGAAGGTACAAAACTCAAATATATATCAGGTCACATTCGAAGTGATAGTTTAGTGGCACAAGCACTCATACTACACGCCCGTGGGCTTGATCAAGCATTTACCTCGTTCGAATGAATTCATTTTGGAAGGTTATCTTCCTCATTAAGGTTACCACGCTTTTTGAGACTTTGAGACAGACTGAGGCATATAGCCAAGCATTGTTAGCCCATGGTTTTATCTTTAGTCATCAAAAAGCAAACAACAATCACTTCCTATAGTATTGCATAATATATTTGGACATTGCAAAAGCTCATAAATCCAATTGGACGATATCAACAACAACAAAACCAATCTAATACTAAACAACATCAACAACAACGAACTATGACAGTCGTCAACAACGCCAACAACAGGCGACCAAGAGGACCATACGCTTTCCTCTATCTAGTTGGTTTAAGTGCCGTCTTCACCTATTATCTCGATTCATACCTCAATGAAGTCACTTTAGATGAAGAATCGCTATCAGCCGTCGATATGGGAGGATTCACTGCCACTGAGCAACAGTTGGCTCGTGCTCGTCAGTTGGGGATATCGAAGAGGGTAAGTATTTGTGTTTATGATACCAATAACCATCATTACATGCATAATGACCTCCGATGACCCATACATAAACTCATCAAATCTACAATCTCTCTTCTATCTCTCTTCCTCAATACATCAAACCTACTAACAGATCCTCGACACGAAGGGAAGAGAAGTTTGGCATGAATGCATGGAACAGAGTATGACTGCAATCCAATGTAAGGACTTTATTGATGAAGAGATCTGGAATGAGTTCACAGACGAGGATCGATTCATCAAGAGTATTATTGTCAGCCCTCGAGCTAACGGTGACCCATGGTATAATGCCGTGGTCATTGAAATGGATGATAGTGATCTAGCATTGGGCAGAGATGGAGATGGGTGGATCTATTACACTTTGTAAGTGTCTCCTCGTGTGTTTTGTATGCAGTTCATCTAGTGCCCACTACTAAATTCTGTCATATGTGAACTAATCATATCATGCCACCTCAATAACTACTTCCAATCAAATAGTGAATGGGAAGGGTCTGGACAAGAAGCCACAGCCGAGCAACAGAGTGCCATTCCTCCTGTTCAACTAGTTGAGACTGATACTGGTGCTGCTGAAAGTCAGGCCGTAATTACCGTCTTGGCTCCTCAAGCTGTCAACGATTTCGAAGTGACATCCCAAGCTGATGAAGGCACCGACGTTGCATCAGTCCAGGAAAGTCCGCGTTAGTATTGTTTTGGCATGTAATTATGTGTGTTCAATACGATGTTTCGGTGATTTTGCCGCTTCATTTGACCTTAGCTTACCTCTAATTGATTGCCTTGCATACCACATATACTAACATATGTTACAACCGGTTCTCTTCATCTTCATAAATCAAAAACGCGCATCTTCCAGGCGGTTGTTCAAGATGCACCTCCAGTCGAAGACGATGTACAAACGTTTACTACTTCATCTCCTACTCCCTCTCCTACTCCTAAACCTACTTCGGATCCTACTGATCAAGTCAATCAACAAGCCGCAGGTACACAAGCGCCACCCGAGACTACTGCAAGTAAGTTTTCTTGTATCATTGTATGGTATCATTGTATATATGTGTTTTCTCGGAGAGTGTTCCTTCTCTGCTGTACTCTAACATGATATGTTGTATTATATCTTCTTCTTCGTCTTCTCATCTAGCCACTAGCACTGTAACAACCACGACTGTTACAACAACCACAACCACCACAGAGGAGATCATTTTGACTTCATCGCCTACTGCCGGTCCATCAATTACTGCTCCGGCAGAAACTAATCAGCCAACTGTGACACAGGGGGCATCAACCAATGTTAATAGCGGTGTAGCAGGAAATCAAGTGAGTATTATAACTAGTTTGCAAGGAGAATACCTACTCAAATATTGTTCTAACACACTTTTCCTTTTTTTTATCAACAACCAAACAACACAGATAACACCTTCACCGACAAATCCGCCGACTACTTCTTCGCCAACAACTGCAAGTCCAACCACTGCAAATCCTACTGCAGGTGTTGCCTTCCAAGCAACTTCCTCCCAGACTTCAAACGTTCAAGTTTTCTCTGAGAATCCAAATGAAGTACTTGATGCTACCCTATTTGAAGGCGCCACTACCGATGATGCTGTTCGAGGTAACAATACGGAGCCTATCACAGGTGGCGTTGTCCTAAGTTCATCAGTTGAGGATACTCCCGAAGGAGCGGGAAGACTAGCGTTAGCTCTTTCTGAACCTCCCTCAGTTGCACCCGCAGGCCCAAGAACTATCGGGCCATTTGATTGTAGGGGTATGACAGGCACGTCATGTTGCTTGCGCATAAAGCATGAGGTGCGAGATGCCGATATGTATGATAGGGCGATTCAGTGCACTCTTGGTTATAAGGAGACTACTTGCAAGGCCCAGTGGTGGATTGAAAGTGATACTAGTAAGAAGGTGAAGATTTATGCTAATGCTAATGAGATGGTGAGAGAGGACCCCATGATTGAAGGATCATGGCCCCAGTGTGAAGATAAGTTTGAGAACACTACTCATGATTGGTCTGAGCCAAGTATATCAGCACCAGGTAAGCGATGTTCCAAGTGTATTCATCATTGATTGTACTTGACTTATTTTATGTCTCTAGTTTATTTGAGGATGGGTTAATTCATTACAGTTCTACTCCTCCGTTTCCTCTCAACCTATCTTGTACATCATTCACATTTAAACAGAGGAGATTGCAACATGCGGCAAACAAAACGGCGACACGTCATGTCCGGAAGGTTTGTGCTGTGATGCATGGGGGACCTGTGGATCGGGAAGTGCTAAGTGTGGATTTGGATGTCAATCCGACTTTGGCTTTTGTAATGCAGTCAGTGATACATCTGGTACCAGTGGTATTGTAACCCAAGAGAAGTGTGGAGCTGCGCATGATAACCGTGCATGCAGTGGTACTTACTGCTGTGGCGCCGAGGGCACGTGCGGTTCGTCGGCCAATCACTGTGAGATCGATAATGGGTGCCAATCGAGCTGCTGGGCACCAATCGTCGAGCCCGCTTTGGCGTTGGCGTCCCCTGCAGTAGCAGCAGCGGTGGTTGCTGCAGAGCAGGCCATTCCAGACGTCATCCCTCAAGAATGTCGAGGAAAAGCCAATGTTTGTGTTGCTCTTGACATGAGTGGCTCGGTTTGCAGCCCGAACTTTAATTCACCAACTATGTGTACAAACTGTGCGGGCTCGTGTAACTCTGGTGGTTTCGATAAGAATATCTGCTGCTCCAACTTCAACAAGATCAAGGAGTTTGCCGTCAGTGTTTACAACTGGTTGAACCATCTACAGTATGGCATCAACAGGAGATCTGTCTCGATGGTAACATTCTCAACACAGGCGTCCACCAAGGTTCCTGTTGGAGGAGATTATTTGGCAGGGGCGAATAGTCTCGACTACTCTGGGGGTCTTACTAATCATGGTGCTGCTATTAAGGAGTGCATGGATAGCTTTGAACCTCCAGCCGGTACTCCAACTACTTATTGTGGCTGTGCTGAGTGTAATCAAGCAATGTGGGACACTTTGGCTACTGATCCGGAACTTGATGGAAGTCACACCTGTGGTGCTCGTATTAGTTGGATGCAAACTAGTCAAGGATATTCAGAGGAGGCGGCGTGTGCACACGTTGCAAGTGAGTTCCCCGAGATCTGTATGTGTGATCCTGCCACCTGCCCAACGCCCAATGAGAAGGCGAACTTCATCCTTTTGGTTACCGATGGTGTCGCCACTGGGACTTCTAGCGGTTCGTACTCGTCTTCAGGCGGTGTTGCCTATGGCAAGGAGCAGGCAGCAGTTGCAAAAGAAAAAGGCATTGCGATAGAGACTTTGTTTATCAACCCTTCAAGTGCAAAGTCATCTACCATTGCCTATATGAACGAGCTCTCTTCTTCTGGTCTTTACCATGATGTCAGTGACTTTGCCAGAATGACGACTGTTGTGAATGACATTGCCCATACATTGGCCTGCTCTGGTGATACCACTGCTCCGAGTGCCAAGTTTGACGGTCCTGTTGAGATTATTTCTAATCCAGTTACAATCGACGGTGATCCAGCTCCTCAAGCCCAACCTCAAGCTGCCTCTTCGAGTTCGTGCAACTGTTCTACCTGCACAGAAGCAGTGCTTGGAACCAAGGCTGGAGCGAAAACTTGTCAGGAACGAATCGATCATAACGTCAATAACTTGGGTATGACTGTAGAAGACTCGTGCAATTTAGTCTCTAACCCATCTAACTATGCAAAGAAATGTCCATGCATGTATGAATGTGATACTGTCATCCCAGCTTCTGATGGAGGATATTGTAACAAAGATAATCATTCATCATGTTCATCATGCACTCCATTTACGAAGGCTGAGTTGAGAGCAGTTGGCAATAAGAAGTGGCCGGCCAATAACAGTGGATGCAATAAATGTTTAACAGGCTATAAGTGGTATCCTTGTAATTGGAACCTGTGTAAGTGCAATTTATGAATTATGAGGTGGATCTTTTCCAGGCTTGTAAGCTCAAGGGGATTAAGTGAATACTTTCCTCGGCAATGTAAAGGGTGTACAACATCAAGTATGTGATACCATATCTGTTTGTATTTAAAAATAAGATGAATTCTGTTTGAAGACACCCCTTTCCACGGCAGGTTGGTACGACGTCATGGAAAGGGGTGGTTTGAGTATCTTATTACCAATATTGAATGAAAATAAATCTGTTCGAGAGGAAGAGCAAACTAAAACAGAGAAGATATTGAAGAGAGTCGCGAGCATTGTGGTATCCTGGGAGCATACGCTACAACTAAGAGTGCATTAGTATGATTCTATATACCACCGTAATCCATAATGATAGCATAGGTGCCCTGAGCATCCCTAATACTATGAGTGTATCTACCAGAAATTGCACCTGATAGTTCAAGATCCATTTCAATGAATGTACCGTGATCAATTACTATATCCACCCATCTACCATATTTCCTGTCACTAATTCTCATAATCTTCCGCTGTCCTGGCTTCCCAATGGGTCTACCACCTGTCAAGATGCCTCTCTTTGTAGGCTTGTCAAGAGCACATCCATCGGTATGCTCATCAAACTTTCCTGGTTCATGAGATGCCGGTGCACCGTCAACCCTTTCAACCCTAGAGTTATCCATATGTCCATCATAGATTCCGATATGCTCTATGTTGTTGCATCTTTCAATCTTTTCGAATATTGCACCAAGAGGAGGATGAGCACTAGTTAGCATTTCTCGGGTGCGTTTCCATGTATCCGTTCTTCCTTTTTGTCCTGGCATATATGGATCATCGTACCATGCTGTCGTGATGTGTCCACTCAATCTAGATTCTCCATTAGAATCTGTATTGTTGATCTTCTGTTCATCCACCACCTTAATTGCATTAGAAAATGCCTCGACATCTCCCATTTCATCAGAAACATTTGTTAGTGTCAATTTACCCATGTATGTTACTTCAGCTGCTAAGTTCGGACAACCACCCATCAAGTTAAATGTAGACGAATCTTCATTATTGGCATGCATAGCCTTGAATGGAGTTTCATCTCCGGGTATCACAATACAACTAACAGGTGCAATTTCATTGTTGGCACCGTTTGGTACTCTTGCAAACATTAATTGATAACTACAACATCCACAGATGTTCCTCAACACTGGTTGTGCATTAGGATTGGCATCTAGTTCTACTTGTGTCGGTGGTACTAGAAATCGAACTGTCGCTTGTGCATTGCATGGTTTACATCCATAATTACTACCTTCACACCCCCATCCTCCACTTAGAGCCGGCGCCCTATTGTAGGTATATTCTTGCTTGTGATATGGAACATGATAAATAGTGCCTGTCTTTGTTGTTGAAAGACGATGTACTTTATCTTTTTGCAATATTGCAATACGATATGTTGATGGATCACCAATATTCTGAATGGGGTATAAAGAAGATGGATCAATAGCAGAATTCTCATTGGGGTGACTATTATTATTTAGACGAACAGTTGGAGGTTTGGTAATACCCTGGATATTATCACGAAGAACCGAGCACTTCTTTCCTATATCACCTCCTCCTTTTATGCCTTGACGACCTGACATGATTAGGCCAATTCAATAGTACGCCGCTGCCGCTAATATCTTTCTATATATGGTCAACTACAAGACACTAACATTTCTTAGAATGAGCTTTGATTCTGATTGATTGAGAGTTCTTTTACCACCTGGTATAAATCCTGGGGATTAATAATCTAATGTTACCCCATAATTATAATTTTAATATCATAGACTTAAGGGGTAATATTTTAGTTACAATAAAATCTTCTCTGGTAGATAGACCGTCTTGCGTTTAATTTAGACACATTTTACAACACCGAACCATATACCGATAAGATGGCGGTAGCAGCTAAAGAATGGCCCTTGGTAAAGGCAAGGCAGAATGATGACGAGGAAGGACGTGACCTCAACACAGAAGAGGAGGAGGAGGAGGACGACGACAAACAAGATAGCCGCCACCAAGAACAGCAGTTGCAACACAATAAAAAGAAAGATAATAATGTACAGGTTGATGATACAAGTACAATCCATCATGATGATACTGGTAAGAAGAGTAAGAAAAGAAGACCAAATTGCAATAGAAATGAAATCACCTCGACAACACCCTCCTTGAAGGATTTGTTAGTTGGGAACGATGTATCATTTACACACAGTCATAAATACAACTCCAATGACAATACAACCTCAAATTGTATTGCCACTTCTTTGCAAAACTATGACAATATCAAAAACAATATCACAGAAGATATTAATGCAGAGAATACTACCAATAAAAGTGTACAGCACTATCAGAAGAAAAGTAAATACTTCCACACTCCCAAAAAATCATGTGGTGGCGGTGTATCATCACAATTATCAAGTGGTAAACATAATTCATCAAATCCAGATCCCAATAGTAGTACTCCTTCATATGAAACTACAATTGCACGGCACAAGAAGCAATTGGAAATCAATAAAGTAAAAGGTATTCCCACTAACAAAATACCACTTCCACCAAAGGGAGGCATATTATCTATTGATATCGGTATCGTAGCAAATACCGTTGATCTCAATGGGTATACAGGTGAAACACAGTATGAAAAGGCACTTCTTGAAAGTTCTGCTCTAATGTTGCGTCGTAATCAGGGTAAACCATTACCTGCATCTGTTGACGCCACACTCTATCAATGTAAACCCGAAAATGTAAACACAAACGCAGAAATTGAGGCAATGGATTTGTCAAAGCGAGGTGTGTACCGTGTAGGGGGTAGAAGGAAGAACTTTTATGGTGAGGGTAGTAGGAAGGGTAAAGATTATGCTCGAATCCAGGCGGAGAAGGCTGCTGCTTTGGAAGTAGAGGCAAGTCAATGTGCTGGGTATCAAACACGGAAGAAGGAAGAACCCTCGTTGTCATACCCCGCATACTTGAAGGAAGAGAAGGAGAGACTACAGGCGGAGAAGGCTGCTGCTTTGGAAATAGAGAAGTTGCAACATCATTGGAGAAAAGCTAACGAAAAGATTGAGGCTAAGAAGAATCGCGATACAGAGCGAGAGGCAGAGAATGTTCGAGCGGCAGAAGAGAAGGCTCTACTGACTTGGCTGCAACAACAACAGCAACAACTAGTGCAACAACAGCTTCTGCTTAATCAAGAAGAGCAACGATTGAACCTACGTATACGACAACAGCAACTACAGTATTATTTATTACAAAACGGAATGCATCAACAATCGAGGTTAGTACAGCAGTTACTAAAGCTTCAACAAGAGAGACTTTTACAGATACAACAGCAAAAACAGCAGAACTTGGTGGCATATATGCAGTTACAATCAAAATCACAGCAGCAACAGAAGCTGTTGCAGCATTTGCCGAGACAATACAACAAGACGTCTACATATTGGGCTTACAAACAAAACAAATGAGTTACTAGCTCGAAAGGAGGCACAACTAGAAGCAAGAGAGACAGCCAAGAAACCATTCAAGTGATGAAACTATTATCTGGGCAACTCAATCAAGCTACTGCATTGAATTTGTGGAGGGGGTTTAAAAGGAAGTTAGATACACAACAATTGATCCTCATTGAAGAAGCTAGAACAAAATGATGACCTGTAGCTTACGGAATATGTATAATCTAGTGAATTTATTGAATCACGTGGAAAATTTTTTTTGAGCATTGCAGTATCCTAGGATACCGAGTCACTGTGACTTTTTATTCTAACCTGAGGTCATCTAGGGCTTTTAATTGGTATGCGGGGAATATACGTGTGCCCGCCGAATATAGGGTATAAAATCCATATATATGGGTATTTTGAGGTATAAGTACCCGTTTTTGTTGCAATTGTGCGCAAGCGCAATGAAGTCTTCTTAAAATGCGCCCTAATCCCAAAGCCTGGATAGTCATTACGATCAGCTAGGAACCTCCGTCGAACTGTCACATCAGCATTACAAATGCTCATAGTTGCAACTGGACAATATCATCAACAACAACAACCAATCTACTATAATACCAAAACATCATCAACAACAACGAACTATGACAGTCGTCAACAACGCCAACAACAGGCGACCAAGAGGACCATACGCTCTCCTCGGTCTAGTTGGATTAAGTGCCGTCTTCACCTATTGTCTTGATTCATACCTCAATGGATCGATTACTTTAGATGAGGCATCACCAGCCTCGAGTATGGGAGGATTCAAGGCCACTGATCAACAGTTGGCTCGTGCTCGTCAGTTGGGGATATCAAAGAGGGTAAGTTTTTGTGTGTTTATGATATCCATATAACGATAACCATCATTGCATTGCCTACAATGACCCCCGATGACCCGGCATAAACTTACTCTTCTATCCCTCTTCCTCAATACACCAAACCATATACTAACAGATCCTCGACACGAAGGGAAGAGAAGTTTGGCATGAATGTATGGAACAGAGTATGACTGCAATCCAATGTAAGGACTTTATTGATGAAGAGATCTGGACTGAGTTCACTGACGAGGATCGATTCATCAAGAGTATCATTGTCAGCCCTCGTGGTAAGTCTTCTTTCAGGATACAGTCTTCTTTGAGGGACAGTGCGATCTTATAGTACTAATCTTTTCTATTGCTTTTAACTCTTATCATAGCGAGTGGTGACCCTTGGTATAATGCCGTGGTCATTGATATGGATGATAGTGATATGGCACTAGGTGCCAACAATGATGGATGGATCGAATATACATTGTAAGTTATTCTTCTCTCTTTTGTCTGGTATTGATATACGCATCTAATCTCCACTTAATATGTATACTTAATATATCATATCATTTCAAATCTCTTACTACAATCCGACCAACGATAACAGTACTTGGGAAGGATCGGGTCAAGAAGCAACAGCCGAGCAACAGAGGGCCATTCCTCCTGTTCAACTAGTTGAGACTGATACTGGTGCTGCTGAAAGTCAGGCCGTGACAACCGTCTTGGCTCAACAGGCTGGTAATGATTTCGAGGTAACATCCCAAGCTACCGAGATTACTGAACCTGCTTCCGTCCAGGCCATTGTTGCTGAAGCACCTCCCGTTGAAGATGATGTACAAACGTTTACTACTTCATCTCCTACTCCCTCTCCTACTCCTAAACCTACTCCGAATCCTACTCCTTTCCCTACTGCCGAGCAAGCGCAAGCTACTACCGCCGCCACTACTACTACAGTAACAACCACGACCGTTACAACAACCACAACCACCACAGAGGAGATCATTTTGACTTCATCTCCCACTGCCGGTCCATCAGTTACTGCTCCGGCAGAAACTAATCAGCCAACTGTGACACAGGGGGCATCGACCAATGTTAATAGCGGTGTAACAGGAAATCAAGTAAGTATTATCTTAGTTTTCTAGGAGAATGTTTACTCAATAGCTGCTTTGTTCTAACACTCTTTTCCGATTCACTATTGACCATTAACAAAAACAGGTTACACCTTCACCGACAAACAAGCCAACAACAGCAAGTCCAACCACTGCAAATCCTACTGCAGGTGTTGCCTCCTTCCAAGCAGCTTCCTCCCAGACTTCAAACGTTCAAGTTTTCTCTGAGAATCCAAATGAAGTACTTGATGCTACCCTATTTGAAGGCGCCACTACCGATGATGCTGTTCGAGGTAACAATACGGAGCCTATCACAGGTGGCGTTGTCCTAAGTTCATCAGTTGAGGATACTCCCGAAGGAGCGGGAAGACTAGCGTTAGCTCTTTCTGAACCTCCCTCAGTTGCACCCGCAGGCCCAAGAACTATCGGGCCATTTGATTGTAGGGGTATGACAGGCACGTCATGTTGCTTGCGCATAAAGCATGAGGTGCGAGATGCCGATATGTATGATAGGGCGATTCAGTGCACTCTTGGTTATAAGGAGACTACTTGCAAGGCCCAGTGGTGGATTGAAAGTGATACTAGTAAGAAGGTGAAGATTTATGCTAATGCTAATGAGATGGTGAGAGAGGACCCAATGATTGAAGGCTCGTGGCCTCAGTGTGAAGAAAAGTTTGATTCCACTGTTCATGATTTCAATGAACCTAGCGCGTCAGCACCAGGTAAGTGGACTACACTGACTTGCTGCCTGCTTAGTATACTTGTGGCTAGTCTTCCTCATACAGTCCTAACTCTACTCTACTCTCTCTCTCTCTCTCTCTCTCAATAAACAAACAGAGGAAGCAGCAACATGCGGCAAACAAAATGGCGACACGTCATGTCCGGAAGGTTTGTGCTGTGATGCATGGGGAACTTGCGGCTCGGGAAGTGCTAAGTGTGGATTTGGATGCCAAGACGACTTTGGCTTTTGTAATGCAGTCAGTGATACATCTGGTACCAGTGGTATTGTAACCCAAGAGAAGTGCGGAGCTGCGCATGATAATCGGGCATGCAGTGGTACTTACTGCTGTGGCGCCGACGGCACGTGCGGTTCGTCGGCCAATCACTGTGAGATCGATAATGGGTGCCAATCGAGCTGCTGGGCACCAATCGTCGAGCCCGCTTTGGCGTTGGCGTCCCCTGCAGTAGCAGCAGCGGTGGTAGCTGCAGAGCAGGCCATTCCAGACGTCATCCCTCAAGAATGTCGAGGAAAAGCCAATGTTTGTGTTGCTCTCGACATGAGTGGCTCGGTTTGCAGCCCGAACTTTAATTCACCAACTATGTGTACAAACTGTGCGGGCTCATGTAACTCTGGTGGTTTCGATACGAATACCTGCTGCTCCAACTTCAACAAGATCAAGGAGTTTGCCGTTAGTGTTTACAACTGGTTGAACCATCTACAGTATGGTATCAACAGGAGATCTGTCTCGATGGTAACATTCTCAACACAGGCGTCCACCAAGGTTCCTGTTGGAGGAGATTATTTGGCAGGGGCGAATAGTCTTGACTACTCTGGGGGTCTTACCAATCACGGCGCTGCTATCAAGGAGTGCATGGATAGCTTTGAACCTCCAGCTGGTACTCCAACTACTTATTGTGGCTGTGCTGAGTGTAATCAAGCAACGTGGGACACTTTGGCTACTGATCCAGCAACTGATGAGGCACACACCTGTGGTGCTCGTATTAGTTGGATGCAAACTAGTCAAGGACATTCAGAGGAGGCAGCATGTGCACGCGTTGCAAGTGAGTTCCCCGAGACCTGTATGTGTGATCCTGCCACCTGCCCAACGCCCAATGAGAAGGCGAACTTCATCCTTTTGGTTACCGATGGTGTCGCTACTGCGACTTCTAGCGGTTCGTACTCATCTTCAGGCGGTGTCGCCTATGGCAAGGAGCAGGCAGCAGTTGCAAAGGCAGATGGTGTTATGATTGAGACTTTGTTTATCAACCCTTCAAGTGCAAAGTCATCTACAATTGCTTATATGAATGAACTCTCTACTAGTGGTGCTTATCACGATGTCAGTGACTTTGCCAGGATGACGACTGTTGTGAATGACATTGCCCATACATTGGCCTGCTCTGGTGATACCACTGCTCCGAGTGCCAGGTTTGACGCGCCTACTTCGGTCGTCTCAAATGTGGTTACGATTGATGGTGATCCAGCTCCTCAAGCCCAACCTCAAGCTGCCTCTTCAAGTACCTGTGCGTGTTCTACATGCACAGAAGCGGCATTAGACACAAACACTGGAAGCTGGTGGAGGAAGACAACTTGCCAGGAACGAATCGATCATAACATGAACAACTTGGGTAAGAGTGAAGAAGAAGCATGCAATTTGGCTTCGAATAACTACGGAGCAAAATGCCCATGTACCTATGAATGTGATACTGCCGTCCCGCCTCCGGCATCAGTAATCTGTAATTCCGACACCTACTCTCAATGCTCCTCCTGTACCGCTTTCTCCAGTAGTGAGTTGCGGGCAATGGGTACTAGTTTCAAGTGGCCAACTAGTGATAAAAGGTGCAAGAAGTGTGAGAGTGGTAACCCTGGTTACCCATGCAAGGACGACTTGTGCAAGTGTAACCCATAAATTATAGGGAAGGGGGTGAAAATGTCTAGCACGACATATTGTTAAGGGGGGATCAAATATATCTGTATTGTTTAATGAGAATAAGAAAAAAATCTGTTTGTAAACCTGCCTACTACTGCTCATGTAAAGTATCATCCCTCATGAACTTTCATCGTCGCTATCACTTCCAAAGCAAGCAAAAGCAGCAGCAGCAGCAGCAATTTTGTGCTTCTCTTCTTTAACATTCACTGGTTTGTCTAACTCCGTAGGCTCCCATAAAAGTTGTAAGGTTTCACGAGAATCTTCCTTGCAGGATGAAACCGAGCCTAATCGAAATGGTAGTGATGATTTGCTTTGATTTATTTGCTTGGGATGATATTGTTGTGTATATAAGTCTTGTTCAGGATCTGTGATGCAAATATCAGTACCGAAGTGTTCACATCGGTGAGGACAGTTGCGCTCTGGCCCATACCAGAATTCAAGCACCATCACATTTCTCTTCCCTTTTCTAATTCTACTAACACAATGGTACTTATGACTAACAAAGATTAGTGCATCTCCTTGTGTAAATTCATGCCTTTTCAACGTACCATCTGACTCTAATGTTTGCAACTCTCCGCCTTCAAAAGCCCCATCCTCTGAGAGCATTATATCCATTGTTAACAAGGAGTTAAGGTCGTAGTGTTTTGGATCAGACAGCTCGTGATTGACTTCATTCTGGTGATACTCAACAACTCGTATGTTAACATGCTCAACATTGTCGAACAGACGCCAATTGCTCTCGTCTACTTGTCGTATTGTCTCTAATATCTTTTGTCGTATAGTTGCCAGCTTTTTATGAAAGATGTTGTTGGCTTGTAGGTAAACTACTTTCCAGGAGTTTGAATGTTTCTCAAGTGATGTACTTGTGACTAGTTCATCTTGAGCAACTGATTGTATCATCTCGATCTCTTGCAAGCTCAAGAACTTTTTAATTCGGATGACTTCAGTCTGCTGGGCCTTATCTACATCCATTGCTCCACTTAATTGTATATCATCGCCCAGGTGCTCTCTCTGCCAACTTTCGACAGATAATGACCATTTCTGTCGTCTAACAGCCACAATCATACCTTCGTTTTCACTCTCGGTGTGTTCTCTCAACATATGCTCCCTTAGTACGAGAACATTGTTCTTACATGCATTGCTTACTAAGGTTGATACTGAGTCCACACTCACACCGGCATTAACAAGGAGAGATGCTTGGTTTGATAGCATGGATATTAAACAGTTGAAGAAGTCCTCATTACTTAAGCTTGTAGGGAATTTATCTTCACTGCTGCAACAGTTGACTATGATTGTGTCAAAACTATTTTCTTCTCGGCATTGATTCTTAACAAACTCAATTGGATCTATAATCGATACACAATCAAGCACAGCAGGTTGTAATTGGTAGCAGGTCTTTGCCACCTCAAACGTGACTTGAGAGGATTCAACAACTTGTAAGTCAATGTTTGTAATGTAACGTTGTAGGAATGATACCAACTGTCCACATCCGAGACCGAATACAAGTACCCGTGGTGCATCTACTAATGATGATGATGATGTCAATCCGGCCAGTGTCGTTGAAGTCCATGATTCTAATGCTTGACCGAGTGGATATGAGATGTTCATTTCTTCATATGGTTCTGCATATAAACCAGTCCAGCAACCAGTATATATCCCTTGTAAATGAACAGCACTTTTACCACAATCTTCCTCGCTCTTTAATACATTAAGAACAGATATGCAGTCTAATTGTTGTCCAAGGTGTTCTAAATCGAATGAATGCTCTCCTTTGTCATCAATACTATTACTACTCTTGTGATGATAATAAACAACTTCTGCCGCCCAAACTACCTTGCCATCTTTAACACCAGGCTCAATCAGTATCGGTATCGAAAGCATTAGCTTTAGTTGCCAACTCAACTTATCATAATCTGGTTCTTCTGATACCTCACCCGTCTCTTGGTGTTCATAGACTATACCACCAGATACTGTAGAGGATTGATCGATCGGTATCCAACCATAATGTTTTTTCAATATCGATTCTGCAACTTGATATAACTCAGTAAGTGCTAATAAAGCAACATCAGCCATACTCTTTAATGCCAATGATTGATTATCAATAGGACAAAAGTCAGACGTGATATCTCTTTCTACACATTGTACCATTGCTAGTAATGCAACTAAACAATCATTACCTACATACTTCTCTGCAATGTTGATAGCGGCATTGATATCATCATTGTCAATCTTCTCTTGTAGTAATGTACGAAGATTATCTACTTGAGAACATAGTCTTGTTGATAGATCATCAATATTAATGTTGTTCAAGAACATGATGTCTAAAGTCTAATAAATGTAACCTTCTGATGTTATCTATGTACTATTATCCCGCTACCTTGTAGCGACGTACTAATGCACAATATCCTCTGATGATTTCTATGTATTATTATTATATATTATCCCGGTATGCATTAGTATGTAGTATGAAGCTACTCATATCCTTTAAAGAGTTTCTTGTACATGAAAATTGACTCTCATAATAAACTCTCACCACTCACCACCACCACTCAACACCACTAATTCTATTGCAATTATAGACCGACGCCATATAACATATATCAATAGTATCTATTGCAATTGAAGACGCCGTCGGCATACCAATATACAACATAATATAGAATAATGGCACCTGCACGATGGGGAGATGATGCCGATGATTCATCCGATGATGAATCAAGAGGTGAACAAGTACCCACAACAACAACGAATGAACAATCTAAAACTGGTGGTGGCATTACCGTCCCACCTACACATACCTCGCGTATTGATTCCAAGGGTATTAAAATTGTAACCTCATATCGATTAGACCCATCTAATCCTAATAGGTTACTTAAAACTACTACCAAGATTCGTGTAACTAGTGATAAGGTAAAAGAGAATGTGCAAGTTGCAACACGACGTAAGTGGAAGAAGTTTGGTCAAGCAGCCATTGATGAAGATCAATCGAATGTTACTATTCAAAGTCGTGATGATATTTATATGGAAGATCCCAATGCTGATGTTGATTTGCAAGAGGAGGATGTTGGTAAGGCAATTGCTGGGAACTTAAATGCCTTCTGGGCTAAACAAAACATGAGGAATTTACAGCGTAAGTATGATGTAGATGGCGATGATGCTGGTAAGGGTGATGGAGGTGCTGATGATGGATGGACACAGGTTGGTGCCGGAGGTGGTAATAAGTATGTACCCCCAAGTGCACGTGGTGGAGGGGGTGGTATGGGTGGTAAATCTCTAGCTGGTAAGTTGTTATATATTTTGTGCATAAGATGTGTGCATTTTTTTTCAATTCTTCTTGTTTAAACTCAATATCATATTATTATGAATGCATATACCCTTTTAACAATACATTATATAGCCATGGCTGCATCGGCACCTGAAGGAGGTGGTGGAGGACCGGGTGGTCGAGATCAAAATCGTGATCAAAATACTTTAAGGGTAACCAATATATCCGAGGATACAACCGAAGCTGACTTGCAAGAATTATTTTCTGCATTTGGACGTATTAGCCGTGTATACCTTGCAAAGGATAAGGAAACTATGCAATCTCGTGGATTTGCATTTGTGTCTTTTGCTCGTAAGGAGGATGCGCAGCGTGCCTTGGATAAGTTACACGGACATGGATATGATCATTTAATTTTGAATATTGAGTTTGCACGTCCTAGTGCACCCAAGGATCCTGGTTCTAGTGGTACACAATTTAGAAGTGGGTATGGTAAGGCTTTGGCACAGGATACGAAGGAGAAGGTTAGTTATGCCAGTAATCTTACTACGGGTATTCGTTAGTGACCCCATACCATTTATCCTGTAAGGGATTACTATTTAGTTTAAGATAAATGGGGATTTGTATTGAACTGTCGGTTTCCTAAGTGAATGTATGTTTTATGTTATGTTATTAATATAGCTACACGCTTCCTATTCGTCGCTCGAAGCAAAGACTTTTAAGGATCAGCAGTTTCCCAATGAAAGCCTTGATCAATCAGTTCGCCTTCGTCGTTTACAAGCAGCTGATTAATTATGTACTCTTCATCAGTGAGGTCAAACTCAGGCTCAAATCGCCCCTTGGATCCGCCTTCACCTTCAGAATTAAAACCTGTCTTTACCCATTTCCAGCATGCATGAGTGCGGTTGAATAGTTCTAGTGTGCCATAACCATACATGCTGTGATCACGTACATGCACCCATTCTTCTGCCAACTCATTATAATACGGCTCATTTGCTTGTCTTCCCCCGTTGCCTTGAATAATGTGTACCGGTCCTTTGGGATGAGGCTTTGAGTTAATAGTCGGGCCTGTTCGCATATAACTGTGAATATGACCAGACAGTACAAAGTTCACAGTGTACTGAACAAACAATGGCTCGAGGTATTTTGCAGCTTCAACAAGAAAGAGCTCACGTCTGTGTATTTTGAATGTATTGTATAACGGACAATGTAGAACAACTATCAACCAGGGTGTGATTGATCTATCCACAGACTCTAATTCTGATATGAGCCACTTGTATTGAATTGATCCTGGACGGAAGGATGAGTAGGAGCTTAGCGTTAGGGTTTTGGAGGGTCCAAATGTATAAGAGTAGTAAGCATTTCCCCATTCATAATTGACATATGTCTGGGCTTGCATATGTGTTTCGTCATCACTGCAATCATCTACATTTGTGCAAAATACACTGTTCGGTGCAAGCTCTCGTACAGCAGGTTTTACCTGTGGCATTCTGAATCTCATTTCATATGCCACAGCAATCTCAAGTGTGTCCACATGATCAAGATCATGATTTCCGAGAGCTATCTGCATCGGTATAGAACTGAAGAAGGAATGCTCAGCAAACATATCAAACCAATCATCCCAAACAGCATGATTGTTATTAGCATACGAGAGATCCCCTGCGAGTATTAATGCATCAATTCCTTGACTGTGATGACAATGAAACGCTTGGTCATCATTCACATTAGAATCACAGTGGCTTTGCTCTATACTCTTAATTGTCTCCTTTGAATGGGGTCGTACACCGAGGTCACCCAATACAGCAAACTTGATAGTCTTATCTAATGGCGGAGGGTACCAATCACCAGGACTTGGTGGAGTTAAGAACGTTGACTGTTCACTTTGTGTTATAATCTGATGATTCGAATGATGTATCAACATACATTTATAATAATATCGTATACCCGGTTTCAAGTTATCAACTTCAATATGATAATATACATCTGAGAAGTAATGTGTTTCGGTACTGCCTCGTTTTTTAGCTTGTCGTAATAATTCCTTTGTGTAGGATGTATTGTAATGTAGTGACTCTTTAATGTTGCCAATGATTAATGTTGATGAGTCTGACTCATCATCTTCTTCTTGAATGTCATTCATGTTTTCGGAGATACGTACGGCGCCTACTTTAGACGTATGTGCACCACATCCAGGCAGAAATGAAAAACTAATAATCATAGAAGAATGTGTTTTATTTTGAGTACTACCAACACTTAAATGAACATGTCTTGGTCGACATATCTTCTCTGGATGATGTGCTGTTGTTTCTTTATGTTGTTGAGAGGGCATAGATGTTGGTGGCGGCACATTGTTTATTATCATTTGACTATTATCATCAATACTACTACTACTCTGTTTTTGTTGTGGACTTGTTCGTAATTGACCATTACCACTAATAGTATTATTGCTGTACACATCTTGTGTTTGTAATGTTGTAGATGAGGTAGAGCTACCTAAGATATACCCAATTGAACCAATAAGAAGAATACCAAAGAGCACACTTGTATAAAACAATATCTTGTGCTCTTCTTCTAATCTATGTAAGAATGTTGTTATTGTAGATCTTCTTCTTTTATAATTTGTCTCCGCCATCTCAGAAGAAGTTGATACCAATTCTTCCATCTCATTTTTGTTTGTATTTGATATTTCTAGTACAGCGGATATACATGTTGGTGATGGATCTAATTCAAATGTAGGTGTATTCTCTTCTAAATAAATGTTGTTGTTTGTGATATCACCATCCATAATAGTCATAGGACATAGGTTAATTATTATTATCTCAGTAATATTGTATCTCAAGTGTATTGATAGCCTCTGAGTTAAATCCTCCTCTGATATCCTCAGTATATATTATATCATCTGGCGATTATATCAAAGCACAACCGATAGATCACACCACAATATCTCAAACTCTCAGCCAATGAATCAGCGAGATGAGAGGCTGCAATTTACAAGAAAAGATACCGATGCATCTGCCTATCGGCCGGCCGGTGCATCTCACATCTCACATCTCCTATATCAATGAAATCCTACTTGGCCGTGACTTATCAATAAATCAGAGCTACATATCTCGTATTGCCTCCATAATATATTGTGCATAGCCTTCTTTCATTGTTGAAGAGCATAAAATATACAGTATGTATAAGTGTATATTGGCGGTAAAAGACTGAACCTTGAAAGTGTAAAACACAAACAAAAAAACATATCTCATACATACGAATTTGATATCTCTATGCAAGTATCAAATGACAACAATACCAAACGGAGAAGGACTTCTTCTTCTTCTCCGAATGATGATAGTATTCTATCTCTTTCCACTCTACCTGGTGATCATCTCACGAAAGTATCAAGTTATCTTTCAATTACATGTAAAGCATTATTTGCATGTGCATTAAAAAGTCAAACCAATGAAAGTGAGGCAATCGTTACAGCAATGGGAGATACAATCGATCTATTAGATTTCAGCGAAGTTGGTGATTCGGCAGGTAAATTATCCGATGATGATATTGCTGCCGTGCTAGGTATTGACGCAAAGAATAAGCTGAAGAAGTTGTTATTGACTGGTTGTAACAATCTCGTCGGTCATGGATTAGAATCTCTTATGGAGTCTACTGTATTGGAACATATCAGCTTTCATTTACCAATGGAGGGAATTATCGCAATCCTTGATAGTATTGTTGATATTGAAGGGAACTCTTTACGTGAGATTAAGGTCCAATATAAAGCTTGCAAGGAATGATGAAACAGTTTGCAATTTCTTGGTAAAGATCAACAAGCTGTTCCTGTTACTCGAAGGAGACAAGTGTGATAAATGTGTATGGAGTAAAGAGAGGAATGAAGATCACCAAGTCAACACTGCTTCGATTACTTGCTTCGAATGCTTCCGGTGTTGTTGTGAAGACTGTAACGATTATGCAGATCGAGAGGAAGAAATTCGAACTTGCGATCACTGTGGTTTGAGTCTTTGTAAGAAGCACGGAGATAGGGAAGAGTGTGACAATTGTGGAGGATTCCATTGTGCCACCTGTGCAGATGACGTTACTATAGGAGCGGCTCGGAGGTGTGATGGAGGACCAGGAGGGAAATTTTGTTATAACAATGGTGAAATTTTTTGCGTTAATTGCATTGACCCGTCTGATTGTGACGCATGTCTTGGTAAGCACTTCCCTGCCCTAAACGCAAGGCTTTGGGAGCGACAAGGAAAGATCAATGAACTCAATGGAGAGATCACTCAGTTACGCAGCAACAATGTTGAACTTACAGAAGAGAATGAAGAGTTCAGCAGGGAAATTGCTGAGCTTCGGGAAAGGATGTCTTCTGGGTTGGGAATACTTTCATAGGGTCAATCAGGGACTCGTTGACAATAGTGGAACATATCGGGTATGTGCAAATTAGTCAGATGCAGATCTAATATAGTCCATTGATATATGTATGCTGTAGATGCATTGTCTAGATATATATACAAGATACATGTAAACTTTTTTGTGTATGTTACTTGGCTTGTTTACATAGTGGTACGAACTGTATGCTGGAATAAAGTTAGACAAGGCACACCACACATTGTACTGTACTCATGGCATAAATAATATAATAATAGCTAGACTTTATTTTTGCCTACTTTGGGTTTCTTTATTACAACTCATCTCAGGACAATACAAGACAGGACATTCCCCTTATATCTACACAACAGGATTCGCTTAGAAAGCTTCCCCAAGGCCAAACAAGTTGACACTGGAAGGAGACTTCTTCTTCTCAGTAAAGTCGCCATCAGCAGAGCTGAGTTTGGTAGACTTGGTACTGGGTAGATTGGCTCCCTTCACAGCAGCAGCAAGACTCTCAAGTGATTCTCCCTGTTCAGGACTTGCCTCCTTCTTGGGTGCCTCAGCTTGAGGAGCAGAGTAACGAGAGAAGTAGTTACGACCAAATGCATTGGCATCAACCTCAACAACTGGGTTCTCGGGATGCATGTAATCCACGGCAGACTTCTCAAGGGCCACGGCATCAGACAAGATGCGGGCACGCTCATCAGCAAACTCATTATCCTCAGTTTCGGGGGCAGAGAAACGGTTGAAATAATTACGACCGAATGCAGTAGCATCAGTGGTAGAAACAGCAACCTCAGGATGCATGTAATCAGCAGCAGACTTCTTGAGAGAAGCAGCTTCTGCCAACACACGTGCACGCTCTTCGGCGAACTCCTCATCCTCAACTTCAGGAGCTGAATAACGGTTGAAATAGTTACGGCCACATGCAGTGGCATCCGAAGTTGATACACCAATTTCAGGATGCAAGAAATCAACGGCAGACTTCTTAAGTGCAGCAATCTCGGCAAATACGCGAGCACTCTCGACGGCATCTGCCAAGTCCTCAACTTCATCAGCACTGAAACGGTTGAAGTAATTACGACCGAACGATTCGGGTGCCGATTCGGTAATACCAACCTCGGGGTGAAGCCAATCGGCAGCAGACTTCTTGAGAGCAGCAGCCTCTTCCAAGATCTCAGCACGTTCATCGGCAAACTCATCCTCCTCAGTGGGGAAGGCAGAGTACCTGTTGAAATAATTACGGCCAAATGCATTGCAATCCGCGGTGGTAACACCAACTTCTGGATGTGTGTAATCAACGGCCGATTTCTTGAGGGCCGCGGCATCAGCCAAGATACGGGCATGCTCTTCAGCCTCCTCCTGAGACTCGGTTTCAGGAGCAGATGCGCGGTTGAAGTAGTTACGAGCACATGCATTACCACGCAAGGTGGCAATGGTACCTGTGGCATCACATGATACGACTCCCAATTCAGGATGACGGTAATCAATTGCCAACTTCTTCATAGCCAAGGAATCTGCCAAGATACGAGCATGTTCCTCGGCTTCTTCTGCATCCTCGGTGGTAGGGGCAGAGTAACGACTGAAGTAATTACGTCCAAATGCTGTTGTTGTATGTGTAAGATTATGAGCATAAGATATGCATTAAAAATTGGATGAGTGAACAACTATCTATATAAAACAATAATCCCCATCCCCACATCAAAACAATACAAATAAATACTTACCATTAGCATCGCATGACGTAACACCAACCTCGGGGTGCATATAATCCACGGCAGCCTTTTTGAGAGCAGCAGCTTCTTCCAAACATTCAGCGCGCTCATCAGCATACTCATCCTCTTCCATCTCATCGGCGGAGAATCGGGTGAAGTAATTACGACCACATGCAGTGGCATCCGAGGTGACAACACCAATCTCGGGGTGTGTCCAATCAACAACAGACTTCTTAAGGGCCACGGCATCAGACAAGATACGGGCACGCTCTTCAGCCTCATGAACATCCTCAGTTTCAGGTGCAGATGCACGGTTGAAGTAGTTACGGCCAAAGCTTTCGGGTGCCGATTCAGTAACACCAACTTCGGGATGAAGCCTGGATTAAATATAGGAAGGAGAAGGGGTATATATATTCATTAGACACCCCAATCAAAAATAATAATACATTGACACATAATAAATTTAAGAGACATATCATGTGCACAAAAAAGAACAAAACATATCTTACCACTGGGCAGCAGCCTTCTTCAACATCAAGGCATCCTCAAGGATATCAACAACCTCATCAGCATCCTCATCTTCCATCTGTACGGGTGCCGAGGGACGGTCGTAGTAGTTACGTCCCATAAGACCATTTGTCTTGACACCAATCTCAGGCTTCAAAAATGCCTCAGCAAGAGACTTTAATGCACGAGCATCGGCCAAGATACGAAGACGCTCGGCTAAACCTTCATCAAGTTCAGCATCCTCTGTTATTAATGTGGATTTTGTCGGTGTGGTATTATTTGCAATAGGGAAGAAGAGGGGTTAGTTTATCTGGTTGCACCGGGGAAGCGTTGGAACTTCAACATGAGGAACATCAATTTTTTTGATGGCCAATGAGAAATTAACTAAATGAAACTTACCAGCATCATACTCCTCCTCCTCACTACTCCAATCCTCCTCATCACTTTCCTCCTCCTCGGTTTCATCATCACTCTCCTCAGATGATTTGAAAGGTAAACTCTCATCATCAAAAGTGACGGCATCATCAGTATCAATGTTCACAAGAACTGCTCCCGAACTTGTTTCGTTTGATACGATGGATTCCAATGTTTTACGTCCACCCACAACGTCATTGACGTTACCGCAGGTGGACGATGATGTGCTTCCGGTGACCTTCATTGTTTTTAATTGCTTTAGGATTACTATTGACTTATTACTATTGACTTTTTATGAGCTCATCTTGGCAACTAAATCTTTGATCTAGGATACCATACTTTGTTGACATCAAACAGCTGAGCAGTTTATTTAGCGTTCTCGTTTGAAACCTCAAAATATATTTTATAGACAATTGTTTTGTAACATTTATGGTAGATTGACACTGTTACAAATAACATCCTTCTAGTTCCAAGAACTTTCAAATCTGTAACAAATGTACCAATCAACCTGCAGCTGCTACCTGCTATATCCAACTACTCATTTGTATGTGTTCAGGTCACTAAATGTAAATAGATTCTCATATATCCAAACTATCTGCTACTTCACTATACACCCAGCATGATTGTAAGTCCCTCCACCATACTTTACTTTTACAGCCACTTGTTGGCAGGTTTCATGCCTCAGTCAGGAAAAAATCATGATTTTCTGCCGATGGTCAGGCAATGTTTGGCCATCAAGTGGGGGTATGCCATCATGTAGGTGCTGCAATAGTGGTTGTTTGGCATTGTATGGGTGTATAACAAGTTGATGAACACTCCCAGCATGATTGTA
>Ga0214481_100122_pt1 | contig 36720 bp, 30 predicted proteins | sample M1_20Mar14CPVII9_4_FD_165057 | JGI IMG/M metagenome (GOLD analysis project Ga0214481, IMG submission 165057) | Marine eukaryotic communities from Monterey Bay, California, United States - M1_20Mar14CPVII9sort6BwellG10 | ecosystem: Environmental > Aquatic > Marine > Unclassified | place: USA...
CTCTATCACGTGTAAAGTATAGAGATCATATACGTCTGGCTGTCAACAGAGACACCCTCGAGAAGGAAAAGGAGGCTATGGAGTATATGGTAGAGTTGAAGAAGAACAAGTATACAGATTCATTCTTCCGCGGATTCAAGCCAATCGGAGCAGATGGTATAGAGACTCAAAGTCAAGTGATGACATGGAATCGTGAAGCAGCATGGACGGCGGCTGGCTTTGACAAGCTAGCAAAAGATACGCCAAAAGTAAAGAAGACACCAAACAAAGCTAGAAAGAAGCGTACGATGACTGATATACAGAATGCTATGAAGAGGAAGAGACGCAGGAAGACTTAGTCGTAGTCTTAGCTTAAGTAGCTACCTTTAGTATAAATAACGCTGTTAAAGGACTATGTTTATATGATGGAGGCCTCCTTTACTTTATCCCCGTCTTCTGCTTCTTTCTATTTACGATACATAGTATGTGCTTTTGATTGGCTGCTTACCTAATGGGAAGAACAGGATATAGTATGTATCCTTAAAAATTCCACCGTGTGTTTGCCGTACCTCCCTTTTCGTACTGGCTTTGTACGAAGCATGGAGTCCAATTGTACTGGATGTTAATCATAGCAGTTGTTTGAAACGGTGGGTAGTATCATCTCAGTGTCGGCAAAGAAGGTGAATAGTGAAAAGGTGATCAATGAATCTATATAATACTATGTCATTTCATCCATACGGCGGTTACTACACTAACAATAGTCAGCGGCAGCGGTATCATTATTATTATGAGAACAACATGCAACAGTCAAAAACTGTTGTTCCTGATATGCAACAGTCTGGTGGCGACGAGGATCGAGAAAGTGGAAAAGTGCCTAATATTGTACAATCTTCGGCTAGTATTGATCGTACACAAATGGCGCGTGTATTACCACCAGTGATGGTCTGTAGTGTGGCGGCATCGTCTAATAATATAATATATACAAAGGAAACGTCTGGGTCGAGGCCAGATGACAAGTTGCAGTTGCGAGGTCATCTGACATTAGTGAGGTTGCACTAGAATTAGAAAACCTAAAGATAGCCGTAGAAGGTAGAAGAAAAGATTAGAAAATACAAGAAAGTTGTAAAACAATACGAGAAGAAACTCAATGAAGTTGATAGAGCAGATGCCTGGGATGTTATTAGAATTATGGTTACTGAGGAGCATCGTATCAATCGAACATTTAACACTATAAATGAGTTCTTGGACCATTGGTTTTATACGTGTCACGATTATCAAGAGGATAGTAAATTAGAAGCAATGTATAGGAAAGACTCAAATGGACAAAAAGAGCGAGGTCCAACCGGAGTACAGGAGGAAGCAAAAAAAAGATACGGACAACTTAACAGAACCGATAAAGCAATATATAGAGCAGTTGCAAAGCAGTACTTTAAAAAAAGGCTAAGTATTGCTACTGACACCGCCAATGAATGTGATTTAGAGTTTCGTGGAATGTTGAAAGTGATTGGCAACGTGATCTCTGACGTGATCTACCGACCAAACTAGAATCACTTGACGCTTGTGGTTATCTGGATCTGGTATTGACCAAAAGAAAAGATTACCAATGGTACTCATCGTGGAAATTGTTGTAGTAGGCTTTTATGGATTATCTGATATTGAGCTGGTGTCATCTTATATCAATACACGCTTTGTGTGAACCAGTCTAGGGATTAATTTACTTCAAACTATCAATTGGACCAATCATCTTAGCTTGATGTTCCTAATCCCTCACAATATCGTACCATTCTTCAAAATTACCTCAATAACCACCTTAGGAATGCATCTCTCTTATCCCTGTTACTAAAAGCAGCACCAATATACAGCTACTAAAACTGATGCTTTCAGAAAAACTAAGCGCGATAAGTTGTCCATCACCTAACATTGGGTAAACTGCACCTGCCAGAGCAGGTATAAGTTTATGAGAGTGTTGGATGGGTGGAAATAGGATACCAAGCAAGCGCTCACTGCTCACTTCAATTGCGTCAGAGAATTATATACTATTGAGTTGATTAGTATTAGAAGAGTATAGTGCGAGCAATAAGACAGAACTTAAATCAACTTGTTATTAGTTGTTAATTATTCTTGTGGCGGTGGCGGCGGTCTTTGATTGTTAGGTAGAGAGGAGTCAGCGTATCCTAAACTTTATTATGAAGTGGTCGCTTTGTTTAATATCATCATTATGGGTAGTTATTATTACTGCACTGCAAACATCAGCCTTCATGACCCCAGCAAGTCGTGTTGTACATACTCAACAATCTTCTTTGTCATTAGCACAATTAAACTCTGATTCAATAACAACAACACTTGTCGCTTCATCATCATTGCATGTAGCATCAGAATCAGGTTTGCTTTCGACGGAAAATATCAAGACAGCCTTTAATATTGCAACCTTTGGCCCACAATTGCCGTGGTTGTTTTTGATATTGTTACCAAACAATGTTATAACCAAGAAGTTATTGGGTGGATATGAGATTGTCACGATATGTTGTTTAGTCCACTTCTTCATCGTATCTGCTTCAATCGCTCAACCAGACGGGACAGCTCCCATGGCCGAGTTCGCAGATGTATTTGATCCTAATGGCGATCCGCAAAGGGCAATGGTTGGAATGATGCAATATCCAAATTTTGTATCAGAAGAATGGAGTCATGTGTTGACTTGGGATCTTTTTGTAGGAAGATGGATATGGCTTGATGGACTTCGTAGGGGTGTATTCACCTCTCATTCAGTTTTATTGTGCAATTTAATTGGGCCCCCAGGTCTGTTGCTTCATTGGCTAACTTGTATTATAACTGGAAAGGGATTACCAAAGAATGAAGCAAAGAGCATTCTAGAGATTGAGGAATGAACACTTGATTTGATTTTATCAGGGTAGAACTACGATATGCAATTACTGGGCAGTAGACAGGGTATTCAATGTTTTGAAGTTTACAACTAGTCAGCTGATTTATAACTTTCGAATTTTATTTGATACATTGATTATCTGGATTCAATAATGACAGGGCTTACCATTGAGCTAATTGACGGGATGTGTATAAGTATTAAGATTCAGTTGCACATTAAGATAATCTATCTATTTGATCCACTCGCATACTATCCATTGTTATAACTCTAGATAGAAACCTAACTCCTTCAAATGGATACTGATGTTTCACCTTTTCTGCCTAATCTTTTGTTACATATCATAAACGAAACTAGCTTATTTATATGGGATGCGAAACTGTTTCATCTTTCAATTGTGATGATCTCTTCATACTCATCAGGAAAGGACTTGAAAAAGTGAACAACTGGATCTTTTGTAAATGGTCCCTTGTCAGCAAACTCTTCCCATACTTTGAAATGTGGTGCCGATGCGTGTTCATCAAAGCCTTGTTTACCACCGTCTTCGCCGGCATATTCTTCATGAAAGATAAACTTATTCGGCTCTGTTGTGCTCTCTCCATATACATATTGAAGACATAATGGTTCATCATTATTACTACCATTTGAATTGTTCTCAATCACTTGTAAGAATTCATCTATGAACTCGGGTTTTATACATAATTCAACATGTACACAATAAGCTGGTATTGCTGTTTTAGTTGGTTCAAGATTTGTGTAGAAGAACTCTATTGTAGGTTCACCTCCTTCGGCAAATGGATTTGTGTCCTTAAACTCATTCCATTTAGCTGTACCTTCTGATTCATGGGCGGTAAAGCCGTCCTCACCTAGATATTGTTGGTGTATATAAAATGTATTTTGATCATTGACATCTTCACCAAAACAGTATTGTAAAGATGCCGGTTCTAATTCAAGTGTTTCTCTCTGCCTATCTTTTATTACTGATATGAAATCATCACGGCGTTCTGGTTTTATTTTACAGCGTAGATTGAGACCGTATGGTTTAATGTCTTTGTTGGTTGCAAACCCATCACAAGAAGTGATGATAGCAAATAATAATGTGAAGAAGACGATACTAAGGATACCCCGTACCATACTGAGGAGACGATCTTATATCTGCTACTAATATATGTTGATGATTGTTTTACTACTATTAATCTTCTATCCAAGAGGCGTATTGTGCTACAAATCTCCTATGAGTCATCATCACCATTGTCTAACTCGCTCGCTCACCGTCAACTCTCATAATTAAAACGGTTATCTCCGATTCCCATCTCAAATCCTACACACATTGATGGCCACTTACTACTCTCTTTGCTCTTTGATTGATATATAACTACAAAGCATGATTATTGCAAGTGTGATAATAATGATAATGACAATGATGTATTTACTTCGCCCAGTATCTTCTTTCTCTGTGAGTAGTAGCCGTGTTGTACACCGCACACATCATCGTCTATCAGTACGCATGATGCAATCTTCCAATCATAATAATAGCAACATATGGTACAATGAATCATTAATGGAACACATGTTATATAGAATCAAGGCATGCAATAATTCACCTGCAAATGTACAACTACTAGATTTTACTGTTAATGGTCAGATATTGGGTAAATGTACTATAAAAGTGGCACAGCGGTTATGCTCGGCTGGATCAACATTTGAATTAGCAACTGGAACAAACCATCCGACATTAACATTGAGTAACTCGGCAGGAACTACAGTTGAGCAGCGTACTAAATCGGTATCAAAAGTAATGGAAAGTTTAGCATCATCGGGATATATACAAGGATGGCGAGATGAGTTGTATCCTGTATCGACAAGTTTCAATTCACAACCAGTATTCTTAGTAGAAAGAGCAGCGGCATCACTGCTTGGGGTTATCGAATATGGTGTACATATTAATGGATTGGTTAAGAATGAAGAAGGAGAGACAATGATGTGGATGGCAAGAAGATCACAAACTAAGTCAGCCTTTCCGGGTTATCTTGACCATATTGTGGCTGGAGGACAACCAGCAGGTATTAGTTTAATGGATAATGTTATCAAAGAGTGTATGGAAGAAGCGGGAATACCTCCAGAATTGGCAGCCAATGTACAACCAGCTGGAGCAATTAGTTATGAAAACTATGGTGGCAAGAGAAGTGCAGAAGGAGAGGGGGTAGTGAATAGAGTGGTATTATTCAACTTTGATCTTGAGCTGCCTAGTAACTTTGTGCCTAGAGTGGTTGATGGGGAAGTGGAAAGCTTCTTCAAGTGGAGTTTGGAAGAGGTAGCTTTGTCAATGAACCCAGATTATCACGATCCAATAAAGCCAAACTGCTATTTAGTAATCATTGATTATCTACTTCGGTCAGGAGCGATATCACCAGATACACCAAAGTATCTTGAGGTATTGAGGACACTTCGAAGTGGATCATGTTGCTAAATAAGTGTTACTTAAAATATATCATTACATACATTCAGCCAATCATCTCTTTATAGATCCAAATCAAAGTTTCTGACAAACTGAAGGAAAGTCCGAACATCTCCTTTCTTTACCGAGAAGTCATTTGACATTACACTCTTTGCAATAGATGACGGCTGTGCAAATAGATATCGTAATGCATTCTCTGTTGTTTCAATAACAATATCAGAATCGAGACTGGCCTCATTCTTGGAATAGAGTACACAGTTTCGTATAGTTAATGTCCACCCTTCCGTGCTATCTTCTCCATCTTTTAGGATAAAGGACAAAGACTTTGTCACCCCTGCTAGTGATTTCGAAGGGTTGAAACGAACGCACATTGTACTAAAGATCATTCCCAAAGGCTTTGTTAGGATGAAATTCTTCAGATGTTTCTTGGGTACTTTGATCTCAGGTATCTCGCCCTCGTTTATCAAGGCACTTGTCAAATACCAGTTACGAGCATTAGCACTAATCTGTTTCTGTCCGAGTTGTACACAACACTGTGTCTTGAGTTCCTTGGCAGCCTTGATAACATGTCTTGTACTCTTCTCCTGAACACGGAGAATGGCAGAAGATAATTCCAACGCCCATTGAAAATCTCCATCGTCAAATGCACACTGAGCCTTGTCCAGTACAGTTTCAACACTACCTGCCAAGTCGATGAGTCTATGAGCATACTCTGCTGGAGTCAGCTTCATTAGATCACACTCGTCACCACTATACCATCCCATATACCCATCAAAGATGGCTTTACTACTCCATCCTACTGTTCCATAGAACTCTTTGAGATATTCACAATCACGGAAGTTAGATGGAAGCTGTATCATGGAAGCAATCTCGTCAGGGTGATAGTTCTTCAACATGAGCCGGACTGTTTGATCATGTACATATTGAATTGCATCTCTATAGTTCTGTAACCTGGTTTGTATCTCCTGTGCACCGTACACTGGTAATGTATGTGATGGCACCATCACATCTGGTTTTGTATTAATCATAATATCGATACTGTTTGCCCACTGAACCACATCGCGGTTAGGTGCTCCCCTAATTGTATAAAGATTCGGAAAACTCTCGTAGTAATTATCAGCCGCAAATAGTATATTATGTTGTGGCATATAAACGACAGTTTGGTCATCAGTTTCGCCAGGACAATGAATCAATTGTAATTCTATCCCAGCAATATTGATAGTATGTGTTGGTGTATTGTATGTATGAGTTGGACTATTCTCAAGACCTTGTTTATCATCTACACCGGCTAGGAAGGGACCAATGCCACAGTTTTCAAATGATGGTTTGTCAAGTTTTGTGCCATACATTTTAGTAGCACGGACATAGGCCAGTGGGCCGGTGATTGAAGTAAAGTTTGAAATGCGTTCGTCAGTCGTTTCATGTGCATATATTGGACACGTACTACCGTTAAGAGACTCCTTGATGAATACTTCAGAACCACCAACATGATCATGATGAAAATGTGTATATATAATACCGGCAACTGGCTTATTGGTAATCTTTCGAAACTCATTAAGGACAGCTTGTGCAGATGATAAAGATTCGGTCGTATCTATGATAATAATACCTATATCGCCCTCGATCATGATACAATTTGCTAAGGAATAACCAATTGCTACATATACATTATTTGTGTTTTGAATTTGTAATACTTGTTGTTTGAATATGTGGGTGTGTTGTTTTAGATCATGATTGCAATGTAATGATGATGATGTGTGTATGTTATGTTTCTTTGTTTTGTGTCTTTTACTTGCTGCACGGTATAATCCATAAGCCAGCGTAGTTGCAGCTATACCAGCTAAACTTAGTAAAGTCGTTGTGTTTGTGTCTAATTGTTGAATCATAGTATTGTTCTGTTGTTTATATAAATTTATGAGTAAAGTTGGTTTATTTTACTAATAATTTGTATGAAGAATGAGCCAAGATTGTGAAGGCCTAACAATTGTACGACCTCTTCAGTATGGGAGAGAGTTATGACAAGATTGTATTTTTGTATGCAAGTGTGAGCACGATGTGGAGGCCTTATAATTCCAAAACTTGACCGACGCCGTCTACTTCGCCATGCAGCAACTTTACAAGACAATAGATTCAAGTGCTCCCTTCTTCTAATCACCGAGAAACAATTACACATGTAATAAATTATTGTCCGGGGGCATTCCGTCGCCCTCCTCTCACGCACAACTCTAGAGCACTTACTATTAATTGTGTGTTGGTGACAGGTGATGCCTACACACAAGGAATATAGTAAGCCTCTGGATAATAGAAGATAAAGTTGATAATTAATAATATATCATAAAGTCGAGGCACGGCATAAAGAGGAGCGGCACTTTACTTGCCACAAAATTATAAGTATAACAAGTAGTGTGCAAACATATCAATATCATCATGGCTCGAACTTCAATAATATCAACTATCCAACGGCTGAGTATAACAGCATTACTCTTATTATCAATAACCAATATCGTGTATGCAAAATCAACAACAACATCAGAAGCAATAACAATGAATGATGCAATATATTATGCCAAAACTGGATTCAAAGTGTTATTTGCCTGTTCACCAGTATTGCTTATTGCAGGTATACTAGTATTTGCAAGGGAAGACGAGGAAGAAGAAGCAGCAAAGAGGAAGATTAAATGCGCTAGGAGCTGATAATTATTGGTTGTTGTGGGTAGATACATATGTATGTGGTGCAGTAGAGACGATTTGGAGAAAGATGTGTAGGTTGTGTTGACCTATATTATACACTTCCTCTACCACTCTTTTACATCTGGATTACTATAATATATTACGCCCCATCAACCAAAGAAGAAAATGGACAACTCTCCTGTGAGTTACAATGAATGACGGCTTTGTATATGTATTCATATTACAATTAAATACAATACATTAATTGGTCATATGATAAAGCCTGAGAATTGTAACATTTGCAATGTGATATGCAAAACGAAGCTAGAGAGTGAGTCCACCTAGATGTACAAATGTATAAACTCTAGATATTATATTACCATGCAATTCAGTTTTAGCTGTTCTTGCTTCTATATCAAACTAGTTTGAGGGTAAACGGATGGAACAAACTATAGTTATCCCAACCAGTCATTCCAACTGCCTACTCATCCTCTGTTATGATGCCAACTGCTTACTCATCAGTATCATACTCGTCTTCGGAATTAGCAGTATTATCATCATCAGAACCATCCTCATCTCCATCAGAATCGTCTTCATTTTCATCCTCACTTGAGTCATCTTCATCAACACTTCCTTCCTCATCTTCTGTCTGAGACCTGAGTGTTGTTCCATCGATATCCTTTTCTTTTAAAGTCTTGGTATCTATATGCAAATGAATATAAGAGTATGTCAGTAATAGACAAAATAAGTCATAAAACAGTACACATGCATTAAACGAGACTTACCCATTGCTGTCACGCATCGATTCTTCTTCAAAAGAGCTTTGACCTTGTGAGTAAATGACTCGTTGGCCTTCTTAGCGCGAGGGGCTTCTTTCACTAGAATGGCAATCTTTTCTCTCTTGGCATGTGAGATGATATAGGATAACTGCTTCTGGGGTACTTGTAACATCTGAATGGTAGTCAAGATTGTCTTTTCATGCTCCTCAAATCGTCCCTTGACCTGAAAGTAAGGGATTGCTTTGGATACGAAAGTTTCCATGAATCTAGAACCAAATTTGAGTTGCTGTAACAGAACATTCGTTTTGGCTAGAGAATCATGTTTCTTGGTCAAGGTAGAGAGTTCCTGAAGAAGACCAATCATATCCTTGAGTCGTTTTAAAACAATATCAGGATCTGTTGACTTGGATGAAGAGTCAAAGAGCATAACTAACTCCTTCCAGAGATTCTCAAGGGTAATTCCAAAGAAAGTTGGAAAGGTCTGATGGGTGCATGTTGGAAAGGAGGTATCGACACCTTGTCCTTTTTCAACAGACGGCATCTGCAATAATACTTCGTCGACCACATATTTCAAAGAATCCAGCCGGTTAGATGAGTGCTCGATAAATAGAGATAGGAGCTTCCCAACATTACCCTTGTTCATCTTGGTATCATCTGGCCAAGATTGTTTGAGAAGAGCTTCGGCAACATTTGATAACTTGACTGATAGACTACTAGAAGTATCGGCATCATCATCATCGTCCTCATCAGAGATGCGTTTCGAGCAGTCAAGGATAGATTCCATACACTTGATACCATCCATTGCAACTAGGTCAGCAGTATAAGCTCCAGTTACGATTTCATTGACATTATCAGCAACATAGCCTAGCATCTTATTCATTGATGCAGCTGTCGGTCTCCGGCGTTTAGGATCTGAGCCATAGTCAGATCTATCACCTTCGGAGATCTGCTTTAGAATGGCAGAAAGGAAGATCTTTCCCGTCTGTGATCTTGTCAAGCGTTCTGAACTCATTACACAGTCTACAGAGCTGAAGAGACACTTGGCCGTCTCAACTAGCCTCGTCTCGACCTCATCATCGTCTGTTTTGCTTTGTCCGCATCTCAATTCCGTAACAGCCGCCAAGTTTTCGTACAAACTGGCAAATACTCCACCCGTAAGGAAACTGTCGAGCAGGGCAAAGCATTTCTTTGACGAGTCTTCACAAGAGGCTAATGCAATATCTGCATATGTGGTTGTAGCTGACGAAGCTGCTGTTGATGATCCAGTAGTTGTGTATGGATTGTCACTTCCATCGTCTTCATCAATACTACTGCCTGACTTGAATGCACCCTTCTTCTTTTCAGACAACGAATCGGATAGAGTCCTTTGTAAAAGCTTGAGAAGTAACATTGTAACGGGTGTGCCACAGGTTGTAACTTGTGGTAGCTGCGACAAAGCTTGGCTTTGAGAAGCGTCAGGACCAAGGCTTAGCTCTTTGAACCCCAGGGCTAGACAGACTTGGCTATTCAATGGTCGTAACGCTCCTAATGTACGATTGATGAGTTCTTGTTCGTGCTGTTTCTTCGCCTTCTTTGCCTTTTGTTTTGCTTTCTGCTTGTCCTTGGCTTGCTTTGTTTGTTGCTTCTTCGCTGCCGTGATTGCCTTCTTCTCTTCTTTGGACATGCCTGTCGTGTCAACACTTGTATTGATTAGATTCTCATCATCGACATTATTGGAGTAGGTGGCAGTCAACTCTTTGGGTGGTGCTAAGATATCAAGGCCTGGAGGGGCAAAGGTATAACACTTGGAAGCAGTAAATCGTAGTTCCTCTTCGAGATCAACTAATGCTCTCAATCGTGCTACAATCTTCTTCTGTACCTCCTCAGCATTGAAGCCTTGTGAAGATGCCGTGAATGAGCCGGCTGTTCCAATTGCATTATTAGAATCATCAGCGGCGGCAGCATATATGAACGAATTGATTAGCTGACGAATCCAACAGGTGGCGAAGAAGTAGCTTGCTGTGATTACCCACTGCTTGGTTGCACCCATGTCATCCCACATTTCAAATCCTGAAGACTCTGCTGACGGTAACAGAAGGGGGCATTCAAGCATGGCATCAATCTCAGCCAGGCCTCTGCCTCCATACTGAGCATTACAAATGGTAGACATTAGACGAAAGATGGAGACGCATTGAACAGGGAGATACTCTCGCTCGTTCACATTACATGACGATAGTAATGGAAGAACCTTGAGATAAACTGCACTCTCGGCGCCTTCGATACTAAATCGAAGCTCCCCAGGAGGTGCCATTGGGTTTTTGGATGATCCATCTAACAGCGACAAGTCGACACCACTCGTTGGGATCTGCAATTGCCCATCATTACCACCGAGAAGTTGCATCTCCTTCTCATTTCCAGCACTCTTTGTACCTTTCTTCTTCGTGTCCATAGCATCATCGTCTTCTTCTTCCTCCTCGTCTTCATGATAGTCCCCAACATAATTATTCTCAAAGTCCTGCTGTACAAGTTCCTCGATCCATTCTTGGATAGCACTTGATAGTCTTCCACCTTTAACAGCAAGACATAGCTCGTCAAAGAAGAAGGCCATGGACGAACCGTTTGAAAAGGCATTGCCAAGGTTGACAGTATGCGTAGCACTGTTGCTATTGGGATTGAAGCTGCTTCTACCGGAAGATGAGGCAGAAGACTTGCACTCATTGTATGCCTTTTTAATCACAGCTTCAATCTCCTTGACAATAGGTGAGGATGCGGCTGCAGTACTTGTTTCACCAATAATGGTGGTGTCTTCGTCTCGGGTCGACCTTGAAACGGCATAGGCCACGGAGCCAATAATGCCCTGTTTATGATGTAAGATATGTACACGAAAGAACATTAGTGTTAGTCGGGCAAGATGATAAATCAAATCAACTCAAAAATCAAGCATAACTTACAATCTTCTTCATAGATAACGGAGCAAGTGCTAAATGCTTTGCAATCACAATGTGAATATCTGCACAGCCATCTGAACCTCTCATGCCATCTTTTATTGACGATGAGTTGGCAGTCCTTAATGCAACATCTTCCTTATCTTCACTGCCTTCATATCCCACAGCAAAGAGTAGTAAGAACAATCGTCGTAATTGACTTGATGACATGGGCTTCAAGTGTTGTAACATGCTGCTAAGAAATGGATAGTATTGCTTTAGTACCATTGCTCCATTCACCCCTTCCCCGTTACTACCTTCTTTCTTGTCAGCAATACAGCAGAATACACGTAGTGCGGCATCAACCTCATTTGAATTCACACCAACGCCTGATCCAACATGTGTAACTAAACTACCAACAATCTCTTGACGTTGAAGTGGTTCATGGAAATCTTCAAACAATATCTCATACAATGTAACGCCGAGTTCACATGCTGCTCCACCTCCACTACTTTCCAATGGTGATAATGATGAAGACGATCGTAACAATCCATCCGCCAAGTCACACAATGTTTCAAAGAGACTACCCAATGCCACGCCATTACCACATAATGCCTCCCGTAACAACCGAGAAGTGAACAATCCACTATTCGCCTTGGATTTAAAGATATTCTTAACCTTTGATCGGTTATGTAATGCAGACGCGGCACAAACCAATAACCAAATATCTGCCGTTGGATGATGTGTGTGTCCATTCTCGGTATTAGATGATGGTGTATCCTTGATACACTTGAGAAGAGTCGATGTTAAATCGGCACGGTGGGCAAAGCCACGTGATATACTTTCAATTGTTAGACATGCCGAACCGGATGATGAAGTGTTGGCCGCACCTCCTCGTTGCCCACGACGTCTTCCACTAGTATCATCAACCTCCATTCCATCATCAACATCATCCTCTCCATTATTCCCCAAGGGTAGATTCCGTAATCCATCAACAACATCTACCAACATACTCTTCTTACCACTAGGACAATGATTCATTAAAAAGGTCGTAAGTGCCGGTAATCCCCATGACTCAACATTCATCAATGCCTCTAACGCGTCATTCACTACTAGTTCCAATTGTTGTTCACTCAATTGTAATGATGACATGGCATCTAATACAGGTATTAGTAAACTTGGATCCTCTTGTCGTAATGATTGTAATGTTGATAAGATTGATGTTCCTGAATCTTCTTCCTCGTCTTCATTATCCACCAACATGCTATCATCGCTACTACCATCAAGACTAATACAATCACTCAATACATCAGGTAACATACCAATAACATCTAACAATACATTCCTTGATGATACACAATTCATTGAATTGGATGATAATAACGTCATACATTCAATAAAGTTTTGTGTCAATTGTTGATAATTCACTATATGATCTAACCATTTCATACTTTGAAATATCAATCTTGGTATATCACTACTACTATTATTACTTTTGTTATTATTGTTTGTCGATTCTTCGTCGGAAGAAGACATTGCCAATTCTGGTATTCTTGAAAGTAACACTGTTAACAGTGTTGGTTGTAATATATCAATACGTAATAATACCTTAATTAGTGATGATGATTCTACAATTGTTTTAGTCTTTACTCCTCCCTCAGAAGTAGTAGTATTGTTGTTGGGTGTAGTATCATCTTGATCTGGCTGAGAGAATTGAGAGAATTGGGATAAGGAAGTGTTTGGTCCTTTGGTTTTAATGCGGTATAATGGTAGTAACATTTTACGCAATAGTCCATTCTCACTCCCTTCATTATTACCTTCTCCAACCACTTCACCATCAGCATCATTTGTACCCACAATCAAATCTTCCATATCTTTTATTATTCTAACATTATTAATATCAATCTGATTCTTATTCATTTCATTTAATAATGCGTAGATTGATGAACGTAATTTAGAAGATGATACGGTAGGGGATAATTGACATCCATATTCTAATGATGATGGTGTTGATTTACCTGTTAAAAGTGGGTTTATGTTTGTATTAGAGAGGCACATAGTACATATAAAGAAATGGTTTGAGAAAGAGAGAAAGAGTTAATGAAGTATAAAGTTTTGAAAGGTTGGTGTATCGATCATAGCACCAAACAACCACCACAACACATTTTACCAGCCTTTGTCATACTACACTTAATACAACAAACAATAATACATATAAAACAGCCACATGAACCATCCTTCTCTACTAACACAAACAACAAATACCAACAAACAATAAACAATAGAGGAACGTACCATCCCTCTCCTCATTCATTGAAAACTCAACCAATCCACATTCAACTAATAATTCACGTAATCCCCAATTCTTATTAGATTGTAGGATTTGACGTCGTTTATTTTCTTGTGCCTTGTTCGTTGAACTAGCTGCACCACCACTGTTGTTATTTTTGGATGCACCATCTTGTTGATGAGATTCGTCTAGTTGAAATGTAGTGGTTGTTTCATTGTGTGGACGCTTTCGTGTATTATTGTCGGTGGTAGTTGACATAGTTATTTGTTGGCTAAATATGTTAGAGTATACTATGTATAATAAAAGAAGGTATTGCCGCGGCCTTTACAAATACCAAGCTCTCTTTCACCAATCACCAAATATTGCACAAATTATATCCGAATTGGGGCGCATTTTATGTACTGATTCCCCCCTTTCTCGCACAATTTTATCTTCAATACTCAAATTCAAAGAAGTGCATACTATTAAATAATATATAATACAATGGATGAATCACAATCCCAACAGCCATGGGAAATAGCCCAAACTGAGCCACTCCTCAATCATAATAATAATGGTAATAATAATAATTCAAGTGAAGAAGAAGGTCGAGCATCACTTGACCCAAATGATACAACCTTGCCACTAAGTCCTAAAACACAAGCTCAGTTGAACGATATGGCATCTCGTGCTTCCAATACTATTGATAATACCAATAATACCAATAATTCTAATACTAATTCTACCACCACAAATAACAATAATAAGATGAGCAATGAAGACGAATTAAATCGTCTACTAAAATTACTAACACTCACATCCAATAATACAACATTGAATGAAGAGGATGGTGCAGCGTTATTATCCTACCTTACTAAATTACGCACTGGCAATAATTCTACCTCCTCTAACTCTACCTCTAGTAATTCTACAGCTGATGCCATGGAGGTAGAAACAGCCAACGAGGCCAGCAACAACAATAGTGAACAAAATAATAATGGTGCATGTGAGCCAATCAAATGGTCAGCAAATAATGTACAATTAATAAAGTTAACTGTTAAGTCTGTTATGAATTCTTTTAATACCTCCTCCTCTGGAGCCTCCTCTGGTACAGAAGAGGGAGTTACTAATGTTGGAGCCTCCTCCAATAGTTCAATTAGTGGCAGTGGGGGTAGTGGTGAGGAAGGAGTAACTAATAACAACAAGACTGTAACAATTGATAACAAACTAGCCTTACGATTGTTAAGTGAGGGTATATTACCATTTTCTGGTGTCAATACCAACAATGGTGGTGGTTTAGTTTCTTCTAATACCAATAACAATGGAGAAGGGTTTGAGGGTACATGGGTAGCCAAGTTAATACAATCAATTGTTATGGAAGATTTGTTACCGACTGCTTTACTTTCCACGGAGAGTTCATTAACTACTGATAAGGGTTCATCAGCAGCATCTGAGAATGCCAATGGAGATAGTAGTTCAAACAACAGCAGCAGTACAAAGAAGGAAAGCAATAATGTTGATACAACTGCATTATCAATATTACTATCAGCATTCTTGACTCGCATGGATTCCGATGAGATGTTACAAGTCTTACCACCACCGACTAATACTTCTAGTGGTGAAGATAATCAATCTGCATTTGGTAGTGTTGATGATATATTAGATCGATTATGTGGAGTTGTTACAAAATCATCATCATCAGGTACAAGTAAAGAAGGAGGGAAGGAAATAGTACGTCCATCAAGTGCAGCAGCAATCTTAGCCTCACTAATTGAATTTGAAAATAATGCATCATCTTCAGTTGTTGGTAGTGGAAGTAATGGTAGTCGATTATCACGTAAACGTATATGGAAACGTACCACTTCCATTTCTTCTACTACCACTACTTCTAATAATCAACAAGGGTTATCACAAAGAAGAAAGAAGGGTAGATCTCGAACATTACCAACACAACAACAAAATCAACAACAACAATTGGTAAATTATGAAGCACAATATGTATATATTGACAGACCTACGTATTTAATATCAACTTGTTTAGTTTGTTTAACCAAGTTATCTGGTGGTAGTAAAAGTTGTGATAATGATGTAGATGTTGATTATGATTTGATACCATCGTTAGTATATCAATTGGGTTTATTACCAATGAATACTGTCTCACGTAACAACAGTGGAAGTGGGAGTAGCAGTTTGGTAGCTCTACAATCAAAAGGAGGAGATAAGAAGAAGAAGGTTAAGAAGGAGAATGATAAACAACGTGGATTACGTTTAAGACGGATGATATTAGAGGGTATTGCTACTATATTGGATGATGATGACAATATCGTCAATAGCGGTGGGAATGAGAGTGGGGGTATTTTACTAGCAGCTTCGTCTTCTAACAGCAACACGACCAACACGAAGAAGAATAGTCTAGAAACAAAGGAGGCATACAAATGGGCAAAGTATACATCACTCGAGCATTTAGGACGTGTTTTACGTACTGATCCTGATATGAGTAAGGCTGTACTTTCGTTGTTGAGTGGTGATATTGTTGATACAACCTCCTTTGCCACTTCTGACGATAATGATGATGGTACTGATGGTGTGACGAAGAATCAGAAACCATTCCGTTATTCAAGACTAACACCCTTCACTTTGGCCATGTCACTATCAATGGCATCAGCTGTACCACGAATGAGAACACCAACATTATCGGCTATACGTGATTTGATTGTTGAAGAACAAACGATTCGTATCAAACGTGGATTAGATGTCAATGGGAATGTTATTGGTATGGGTAAGCCTTGGTTGAATTGTTTAGTACAAAGTTTGGATGGCTCGGCACCATCATCTGCTACTAGAAACAGTGGTACTACTCCTCAGAAGCAGAATGAAAATGGTATTGGACACGTCCTTACCTGTTTATTGTCCGTGGCCAAGTTTGCCGAGGGTGAGAATAGCGGTGTCGGAATGAGTTCATTACTTCAATCACTTAGTACACTTGGCTTTCTATTAGTTGATTGTGTCAAGAAGGATGAATTGTCATCATTATCTACCATGCCTTCGTTTACATCAGATGGTAGTGTGGCTATGCAACCTACTCCCGTGTTGGCATCTAATCTTGACATTTCATCATTCAATCCCAACAATAATAACAGCAAGAATAATGTTGATACATCGGCACCACATGCCACATCAGTGATTGGACGATTTCTACTATCATACCTCTATTATCAAGGGGCTAAGAATTCGTCACACTTTACATCATCATCACTTGCGTCCATGTCTACTATTGGTGGAGGATCATCATCTGATAATGGTGGTACGGGATTATGTCGTTCGATACTACGAACATCATTTGACAAGTTTTGTGGCATGTCTCCCAATGCATATGAACATTCATTGCTATTACAAGACTTGTTAAAGTTTAGTCCAATATCTTTGAACCATTTGATCAAGGATGATAATGACGATAGTAATAGTGAAAACATGATGGGTGGTATGGATGGTCTGGATGATGAACAGAAACAAATGGTCATCTCGTTCAATCTGACATCTAATCATCTTCCTGCCCTTATTGATACGCTTGCCAATGTGCCTGGTGGTGCAATGCATCCAACTGTAGCCTCGGAAGTTGTTGTCCCGACGATTGGACGACTGCTATTCCTAATGGCGACATCTCGTATCGGCTTGGGAACGTTATGGAAACGTCACGACCTCGAGGATCATGTCAACCATGCATTCTTGCTATGTAAAAAGGCACTCTTTGCACCTGATGTTGAAAAGAGAAAGTGTGCTGCCAACTTATTAGTCATGTTGTTAGGAGTGGCAACTGTGGCATCTACATCTACCTCGAGCAGTAGTAGTCGAAGTGTATGGAGTTCCATGTTGTATGATATGAAAGGATGCCTACGACGATGCTTGTCAAATCATCAGAATGTTGTTCGAATGGAAGCCTATTCGTCACTAGTAGCACTACTACCCAAGACAATGCCATCGAATGGAGACATGAGTCTGAGTTCAGCGTCTCAAGATTCTTCATCTCCTGCCTCGTCTACTGCATCATCTCCACTCTCGGCTGCTTCTACCACAATCACTTCATCATGGAACACAATTGTTCAATCCATCCCTTCGTCAGGTCAGCATGCAATAGTTTGTATTGTATCCGAGCTGTTGCTATCGTCTCTCGAGAGATACGTCACGATACCAAAAGAGGAGTTTACAGACCGTAACGCCAGACGTCAGCGTTCTGCTATGGGTGTGGGCCTGTCTCAGATGGAAATGGTTATGGAGGAAGAATCACCAGCACAAAAGGGCGATAACGATGATGAGGAAATGAGCAATCCCTTTCGATTTGACAAATGTATATCCACCCGTCCATCAGCTGCAAATACTCAGTCATCTTCGGGCAAAAAGAAGGCAAAGAATACTCCCATTGGTCAATCATTACTAACGGAAGCACTAAAGAGGATCAATGAGCCATTACCTTTTCTATTAGCCTCGTGTATTTCAACATCACCTCTCATCTCTTGTGACGGGGGTGATACTGATGATGATGAAGATAGTCAAACTAATGAAATGAAAAAGGCTATCAAGCGTATTAGACAACAAATGGCCGAGTGTAGTGATATATCAGAATATACAACGTGGACAAAGACGTGTAAGAGTATCATGAACATTGAAGAGAACATCAAGAGGTCAGAAGAAATGGCAATTAGTAAACTTGCAACATTAGTACTCGTTGCGGTTACTATCGATGTATTGCTTGGCACTGTTGACCTAAAGGGAGATACAAATGGTGCATCTCTGGTAGTGATGGATGGCAGTGTTAGTGGAGGTGCGGCAAATGAGGTCGAAGACCTGTTCACACTACGTACCGATGCCATTGATATGGCAGCAGTCATCATGTCAAGCTTTGTCAACTCAAAGCCATCGAAAAAGAAGGCAACAACCAAGAAGAGCAAGAAGAAGCTAAAGGAAGCTACCAATTCTCAGTCAAGTGAACAGCCCTCTCCCGAGAAAAAGAAGAAGAGTAGTTCGGTCAAGTCTGGAGGAGAGATGGTATTGAGTAAGGTGAAGACTAGTGATATTCCTGACAGTATACGCCTGAAGAACCGCATGTTGGTGGAGGATACTATCAACAATATCAGCCCGGCCATGAGTTCTGAATACCTTGCTGAATCACTACGGAAGTTTGGTGCAGAGGCAATGAGGAAAATTTGTGAAGATGAGGATTCAGATGACGACGAAGAGGAAGAAGGTGAGCCTGCAACAAGATTGGCCAAGTGTCTAGCCTTCCGACGATACATCATCACCAAGAGTCTCCTTTTCACGACTGGTTCATCATCACTAGTCAAGGCTGGTTTCCGTTTTACTCCACTTTGTCTTGGATCCGGTGAATCTGGAGGAGGTTTTGACGAGAAGACTGAATCTACAATTCGTATTACTACTTCATTACCTCTTGGGCAGCTACTGCTTGTTGAATTTTGTTCACACTGCTACCAGCTGGAACAAACCTCAATCGTTTCTTCAACCAACAGTAAGAAGTCATCGTCAACATTGACAGAGTTATCACTAGCTCAACTATCCATGAGAGCATTCACGGCATGTCTACGTGGCATGGCAAAAGAGGCACCTCATCATTCAATGTCCAAGGCAATGAGAGTTCTTGCATTACTCACTACTAGTATCAACAAGACATCAAAAGCAATCCCTGCTTCATCTGATGGTTGGAAGTTTTACCAGGAGCTGAACGATAGTGCAATTTCTTCTATCAATGGTACTGCTGACGATCAAATCAAGCTAGCAAAGGCGTTGATGCCCATCCTCTCTCTGCCAAAGACTTCTGAATCAAACACTAATGGCGAATCGTCTCACATTTGTCTCTTCTCGGAGCTCATTTACAATTGTATGTATGGTGAAGCGACTGAGTGCTGTTACTTGATCTCTGCTGCAGCAGAGGCATTAGAAGAGCCAAATCTGAAAGAACAATTAGGTGTCATGCTGCTAAGGGGGGTTGAGTTTGGAGGAGGAGAGAATGACTGTGGCGTCTTAGGAGTAGATCACTCTGATGAGGCAAATGCCAACTCTTCTGTAGCATCTACTGCTATTCGTGTTGCCATGAAGTTGAACTGTGGCCTGGATGGTAATACTCAAGTGCCTCTTATCGGCGATAGCAGTAAAAGCGGCTTGTCGGGAGATCGTCTACGAGCCGCAAGATCACTAGTTGGGCTACCCACTAGTACAATCAGTAACTGGCCTACAAAGCATCAAGGAAGGCTAACAAGGGAGTCCACGAGCGGAATAATGGTTGGGCTTGCAACACAAATAGCCTGGGCACTTTCGGCGACAATCGAAGCTGGAGATAACTTTTCACATATAGACTTGAAGAAAAAGAAGTTAGCTCTAATCAAGCATGCCATGGAAACGTCAGATGTCAATTTTGCAAAAGAGAAGTCCTCCATTGGTAATACTATTTCATCAGCTATTGAAGATGCACTCAACAATGCAGAGTTTACGATGCTCAAGATGATCCCCAGTATGCCTGACGATACATCAGTTGACATGACACAAACCTTTGTTTCGAGTCTACTTTATACGGTGTCTCAAATGGTTTTTGCCACAGCACCATCAGCGGAGTTCCTTGACACTGCTGGAAGTTACATCTCGTTGCTCTTGAAGAGTACAAAGCGTCTATATGGCATCCTTGCAAAGCTTGTTCTTAGTTTCATGAACAATACACAATCAGTGATGAATAACAAGGAATTTGTCAGTCTTCTTGAGTATTTGACAGAAACTCTAATGCCTACCGTGTCAACATTGTTGTTGACATTACAAAAACAGAATACAGAAGCGGAGGGAGAAAAGTTCATATGCGAGAGCAAGATTGAGAGTTATGGAAAGATATCTGCGTTGCTTGTCTTTGAGAAGGAGAAGTTGGGTAAGTGAAAAGTGTAGTTATACCTTTTGAACATGTGTGATGTGCCTGTATCTATACTTGTCCACTCACATTGACATTCTTCCTATTAGATAATGCCCTATTGAAAGTGGGCTCAAAGATGAAACAAGTTGGGATGGATGAAGAAGATATTGAGTGGCTTGAGGATCATGTAGTATCAAGCCACAATACCACATTTTCAATCAAGAAAGTTGATGAGGCCAAGAAGAGAGAGGCACCCAAGGAGAAGAAGAAGGCTGTCGGTGCTAAACGAAAGGTCAAATCAGAAAAGACGTCCAAGAAGAAGAAGAAAGTGAAGAAGGAGGTAGATGATAGTGATGTTGACGATGCCAGTGATGATGAAGGAAGTGCTGCATTGGAAAGTGTTGATGCAGATGAATCGATGGATGAAGCTGATGGTGCTATTGATCTATCAAAACTCACGGCACAAATGAAAGACGAGGATGAATCTGAGGAAGAGGACGATAGTAGCGAAGAGGAAGATGAAGAGGAATCCGAAGAGGAAGCTGAGGCTGAGTTTGAATGAGGTATCCCTTTGCTGAGTTGGTGACTTGACCTATCTCAAGTCGTACATGGTAGTTCATGATAAAGTCTAATTTGATTGTTTTCTCTAATGTTATTTACTTAGCATTAACCTCACTATTCCACAGAGTTGTGGAAGCCTCCGGTCAGGCTAATCGAACCCAATTATCTTGATAACACATATATCTCCACATATTATCCTAAATTAAACACATACCCCAAAGAACACTTTAGTTGGAGTTATCATCCTGTTCTTCCTCCTCGTCAAAATCAACCAGTGCTGCTCTCATCAAACCACCCCAGCTAGACTTCTGCTTTGTCATTACAGTCATGACTGTTAGTCTCTTCTGTTTAGAATCTGATGCCATTGACATGATTGTAGATCGTTTAGACCGCCTACTTGACCTTGCCTTCTTCCCTTGCTCATACCTCTCTTTAGGAGTACCAACTCTGTCTAAAGATGATTGTATATTGATCGTTTTTGCTACACAAGCATCCCAAAGTTCACCAATAGGACCCGAATCGTTTACAGCTTTACCGTAGACCTCTGGAATATACCTGCCTGTTGGATGGAAACATTTACACAATGTTTAGCACAGAAGAAGACAAGTCATCAACAAGTATTTCAAGACACATACCTTCGTTCTTCATCCTCGCTAGTTTCATACAAGAGGAAACAATGTCCTTGCCAATGATTTTGATTAGCTTCTCTCTAATGCTGAACTCCATCTCTGGTGATCCACAAACATAGATGGTAGTCTTTGAGTTCAGTAATAGATTGTGGATAGTATCAGACTCTTCGGCAACCTTGTCTTGTACGTATTGAGCGTTAGTTTCACTTCGGCTGTAAGCTGGGTACAGAGTAAGACGATCACTCTTCTCGAGCTGATCCAATTCAGACTTGAATGGCACATCACTCTCCTTTTGGCATCCAAAGAATAGATACATTGGATTAAGTTTCTTCGCAAGCCAAAATGACCGGAAGGGCGCAATACCAGAGCCGGCGGCAATCATTATGACCGGAGACGTCTCGTCTGCAGGAAGATGAAACTTGGTGGTCGAAAAGATTAAATCAACATTATCACCCAGTTTTAGACTCATCCTTAGCCACTTTGAAGTTGTACCGGCCTTGTTATTGTGACCATAATGAAATGCCGATTGGGTGACTGTTACTTCAGATCCGATGATTGAAGACTTGCAAGAGAAAGTTCGTAAGATTTGTTAGTGTTAAAGACATATCATGTGACCAATCATATCAAGCACAACTTACAATCGAAAAGAACCGAGGCATCATACTAGGACAGCTCTCCAACACCCAACTAATTGGGACACTACCCGGAGGCAGCGAATTGATGAGCGATTCGATAGAAGGATTGGTATTTGATGTACTGTTAGGATCATCGGATGTAGACTCGGAGTTAACAAGGTATAGTCTGACAATCTTCTTGGCCCTAGCATTTGACAACTTTTAAGTGATCGAATAGTGCTAAGCATGAGAGGTCTGCTCATATCCACATCGGCCATGAGCTTTTCACGATACTCATCAACCTTGGTAACGTCATCAATTACACACAACCTGAGTACACTCTCAACACTATCAATTTGATTCTTTGGAAAGAAGGCTAAGTATTATGAAAGGGTGATTGATGTGAGAGCCAACTTTGAAGGAGCAATACCGAACACGATAATAACAACTTACCAACATGATCACCAGGTTGGACAGCACCAGACTGAAGGTAATCATCACCCTCAGCTGCCTTGAACGAGAACAAGTCCGTAGACTTTAATAAGGTACCGGCATGAGAATACCAACTTTCCTTGTAACGTTGCTCAACAAGACGACCTAATTCATGGCCAATAGTCTCCTCATCTTTTGTGAGAGCTGCAGAACCTGTGTAAACAAACGTCCTCTTCTCACCTCCACTGTCATTACTGCTAGCAATGTTCTCACCCTCAACCTCATCTTGTGGTGTATTGCTCTTTGAGTATAGGGCAGCTGAATCACCGCCAAAGAGAGCATCTTCCCAAGTACAAAACGCTTCATCTTGGTTCTTAAGCTCATCAGCAACATGGATAGGGGTAATGGGTACACATCCCACCTTCTTAAGACCCTCACTAGCGTCCAATGCAAAGTTGATGAACGAATTGACATATGCACTATTACCCAAGGCCAGAATAGTATAATCGAAGTTAGTGATTGGAGTTTCTAGTTGAGACAGTCCTGAAAGGAATTCATTAGCTCCACTAGGAGGACACCTGAAAGTGTGATTAGTGAGATATAAAATTAGATACTCAAGAGATGTTGTGCACATTTTATACTCTTTTACTCACCCCTTGCCAAATGTAGAAGTAACCACAATGAGTAGATATGACTCATTAGAGCCAGAGTAGAGCTTGATCAACGAAGGGACTTCATTCATTTGGAGAGGCCCGACACAGTTATCTCCAAAACTACCACCGACAATATTAGCATACTTTAAGCTTGTACCAGTTTCACTGCCGTAACAGACTATAATCTTGTCATAAATGCACTTCTCCTTCTCAAATTGAACTACATCTGAAGTTGATGAAGTTTCAACAGTGACAGGCGAGGGAACACTGATTCCTAACTCTTCCCACATATCCACAACTGGTCGGTATTGGGGCTTGATTATAAAGTGTAGCATCTCCTGATGGAAAACACTTGTCATCGAGCCACCGGCGGGGGGTACTAACCACACCCAATCCGCTGGACACTTGCCTCGCTGCTTGATCTCCTCCTGATAGAAATCTGCAAAACTATTACTAGCTGTATGATGATCCACAACACTGACTGAATGCTTGGCAAATGAATGGAGTAAAGCTCGATGAACTTGCAGTTGAACATCATCCTTCCATACATTGAGTGTGGTTTGAGGAATATCACAAGCGATAGCTACCGCAGTTGCTAAATCATACCGTTGCTTATCAAGAAGGTCACGAGCAATCTCGGTAATGGCATACCAACCATTAAATGGACATGACTGATAGAACTGTAAGAAGGGGGTTTATTAGATATTATGAATATGAAAGATATGTGCTGAACACAAGAGGCAGATATGGCACAAGGCAAACTTACTACACCTCCGATGTCCACACCAATATTACTAATGGCTGGTAATGCATACCATCGAAGATTCAAGTCGGCAAACGCCTCATGTTCTGGATGTTCAATCGGTACCTCTAGCACCTGTTCTGATAACAAGGGGAAGATTTGTGGCTTATCATGACCTGTTTCCTCATCGGATATCATAAGAGGTAGAATGTCAAAGTCCGACTTCTCTTCGTCAGGAGGAGGTACCCATCCATACTTAACAGCGATGGCAGTAATTGCTAACCGAGCAGGATCACCCATAACACTCCCATCTGGCCGTTGATATGCAGCATAACCAATAAGTTGCGGGTTCCTATATCATGGGAAATTCAAAGTATAAGAAGTATAGGAGGTTGTATGTGGGCATATTTCATGATCAAAAGGATGAACACGGAGGCACATATTATTACATACCAGATCCTAACCGGAGCACTCTTCCTGTTCGTTTTGGGAGCAAATACTGAAATGACTGGTTTAATCGCTCCATCATTAGCAGCATACTCCAGGTGTGTCAAAATCTTTTGAAACATTTCATCTGCAGTTTTAACATCACGGCAATCTAATAATTCCAATGTGAATGAAACCTAAAATGTGTAGAAAAGATTATGTGATTAGAAGATACATATGATATGCACACTTGGCACTAACACATCGAATGTACAACACACATCATAACAAATAGAATCGATACATATCGACATACCTTTCTCATAATACAACGACCGGAGTTTCTCCAAGCAAGACGGCATCCAAACTGCAACTCATCAAATGTTTGTTCATATGTTCCAGTTGTTTCAATCTCTTCTTTCACCTGTTTTAACCGTCCATCTATCCCACCCTCAACATTATCATATGCAGTACTATACTCTTTTGAATATTGAGTTAAGAATGCAGTTGCATCCTTCAATATCTCGCCAACAACTGGTTTATCATTATTGGCAACTTTACCAAATCCATCCTTTTCCATCATGGAGCCATGGCATTCGTATGGTGTACATCCTACGGTATGACGTGGACATTTTGCAGTGTCATGTTCGGCAAGCTTTACTGTTGTTATTTCACCGGTTTCTAGCTGTTCAAGACTTTTAGTTAATTGTTCGATAGTTGTTGTTTTTATTGTTGTTGTTTGATCTATTGCAGTTGTGTTATTGGAATTGGTGTTGTTGTTGTTCGACGGTGCATTGGTATCAGCGTTGTCGACATTATTATTAGTCTGTGGTGGTACTTCTAATGTTGTGGTAGTATCATTAGACTGAGCTACAGCTGTAGAAGAGGGGGGATGGGCTGATAATAATATATGAGATATGTAATTGATATTGATGTGAGTACAATTTGCCATTGCAAAAAAAAGTATGTGCAAAATATGCTCTGTAAGATATAAACAGCAGCAACCCTTAAAAACAAAACAATCTTACCCTCTTAGAAGCAGTTAAAGAAGGAGGATTAGTTGTGGCATCTACTACAGTGATGTCTGTCGAACTATACCCCCCAAACTTTACTATACCCCCCCTCCTCGTGGTCAGCCTAGTGTGGAATCTATACCCCCCTCCGCAGTTTACTGCGTACACCTACTAAGGAATTGAGTTATACCCCCCTCCTAAATCTCAGCCTAGTCTAAAACACTATACCCCCCGGGGGGTATAGTTCGACAGACATTACTGTACTCCATTACTGCCGTTTGTTGAACTAGTTTTGGGAGCAGTACTTGGTGTATTATTATCGGATGACGCTGCTGTAGTGCTGGCTAAGACAGCTGGATTACTACTACTAGAACTAGAACATGCACCCATACTAATTATATTGCAACTAATAACTCTCCAAAAACAGATCCTTAGACCAAATATTGATATAAAGTTGCAACAAAGCCAGCTGTTTTCATTATTGCTAGGTGAGAATCGCAAACGGTACTCACAGGCATATCATAATATCTTTAATCTGACGGGCGGATATAATCAATGCTGAGCAGTTTTACCAACTTGCATGCCTTAGGCCTCTCGTCGAGAGCTCCACCTCAAAGATCTAAAGATCCGCACCACCTCATTGCAACCAATAACTATAACCTTGCTCTCATTTATTATTACAAACACACAGTAGCTCCCCGCCGAATACACAACATGAGTCATTTAGAAGAAAAGAAGGAGGAATCGAACGATGATGTAGGTCCTCTCGTTACCCAAGCCTACGTCTGCAAAGAGAAGGGAGCTAAACTTGTATTAGAAGATATTACTCTTCCATCTCTTACTGCAACTCAAGTTCAGCTTGACATTACACATTGCGGGTGAGTATCAGATATCAGCGTCGGTGTCTTCTTGTCATTTGCAATTTTTGCATAATCATTATCTGTTCGATATCTAACATATTCATATCGTTCTATTCACGACAATGAACAATAGATTATGTCATACTGATATTCATATGCAGAGGAATGATTGGGGGATTTCAAACTATCCAGTTGTACTTGGTCATGAAGGTAAGGAGAGAGACTTCATTAGTTTGGTATCTTCTTTCTTATGTAAAGTATCTTCGATATGATGATGATGATGATGATACTGACACGATATCATCATGTTCATTTCTTTCCATTGCAATAGGTGTCGGTATCATCACAAAGATTGGTAGCTCGGTGAAGAATTTAAAAGTCGGTGACCGTGTAGGTAAGAAAGAAAGACAGTTCATGTTAAATGCACATATCATATATGTCTATCACATATCCTATGTTCTTTTCTCATACTCACGTTCATATACCTAACTGTTGGGTAACCCAATACTGTTGCTTTATAGGAATCACATGGATCAGAGACAGTTGCTCATCATGTGATCCATGCTTGGCAGGTAGAGAGAACATTTGTGAGCAGGGATATCAAGGTTTGTACCTGGGGTCTGGGGCTGGATGTTGGGGGAAGGAGGCACACAATGAGCATGGTGGCTGCTTCTCTAAAGTAATGCGAATCGAATCAAAGTTTGCAATCCAGCTTCCTGATGCATTACCATCAGAGGTAGCAGGTAAGTAATCTGCGTTTGTATGATGTGGTCGGGGAGGTTGTGCATATCTTATACTCACATCTTATGTTCATATCTTATGTTCATATCTTATGTTCATATATCACAGCTCCGTTCATCTGTGGTGGAGGTACAATGTTTGAACCGGTAGTAGATTATGTAACAAACGGTACAAGGGTTGCCATTGCAAGCGTCGGAGGTCTTGGCACAGCTGGTATCAAGTTTGCTAAATCGTTTGGGGGTTACGTCACCGCTTTGAGTAGAAGCGAAGACAAACGATCGAAGGCGATTTCTGCCGGAGCTGATGAGTTCTATGCTTGTCTTGGTAATGCTGAGGCAACTCAGGAGTTGGCTGGCAAGTTTGACGTCATCATTGATACCAGTCCTGCTAATAGCGACGTCGGTGCATTCATGGGTTTGCTCAAGTTTAATGGGACGTATGTCAGAGTAGGAATCCCCTCGGCTGAGGATATGGATTTCAAGTTTGCATACGTTCCTCTTGTGAGCATCTCCTGCTTTCTCCATCTATTTGTTCTCTTCTTCGGCACTAACCTTTTATATGATTACACTTAAACAAACAGTTCACACAGAAGAAGATTGCAGGTAGTATCGTAACTGGAACTCGTAGGATGAAGCGCATGTTGCAGATGACAACTGACGAGTTATCAACCTATGGTGCTGAATCTGATGAGTGGAATGCCAAGGTTGTTCCATTTGACACTGTGAATGAAGTTATGGATGATCTCTTAAACGGACGTAACACCAATAACTGGCGTTATGTCCTCACTTGGTAGATTTAGTAGAAGGTATAGAATAGGATGAAGAAGATGGAAAGGTGTAGCAGTCATCTCCAGGATATCATTTGGAGAAAGGATAGATATTAACCCTAGGAAATGTTATTAGAACAGTTGATTGATTTGTTTGCCAGATATAATGGAGAAGAGATTGAACAATGATTGATTTATGAATGTCGGATAGATAGATCTTGATGACGAGTCTTTTGTTTAGTGATGTGTATATTGTAATTCTAAACCTCAAAAGAAACGTTAAACTTTATTCCGCCACTAGCCGCTGCAGCAAATATACGAGTGCTGTACATATCATAATAGCCATCTTTTAATCCTAGCCACCGCATAATCCCACATAATGGTTTGATTTATATATCTAAAGCTCAAGCTGAAATATCATCAAGATGTTGTGTGTCTCTAATTTATTTTATAAGTACTTTTTAGTTCATTTTTATCGTTCATTTAGTTTGTTGTGTAATAATATAATGATACATACTCCTCAATTCTACACATCAATTTATGACGTAGGTGGTGGTCCTACACTTGCAACATCGATATTTCCAATTAGAAGTGGGAAGAATACAAACTGCTCGTTTCCGTATAATAATTTGTGCATATCATGTGTAATTTTGGTGCAATGAAGTCAGTGGTATAAACATTAGTTGCATATATAAAACATTGCAACATACAATAAAACAAAACCAACAAAGTCATAGCATACCATTTACACATACTCAATATTATAACTTACGGCAAGACAAGAGATAACCATGATAGGGAAGGCAATATACAAACCAACATCAAAAGCATCGGTCCTACCAGCATCATCAGCTTCTTTTGCGCCACCGATGCTAGTACCAGGCACCACACCACCAAGTGTAGCAGCCTTAATCTCTTCTTCAGATGCTTCCCATGATTTCATCTTCTCTTCTAAACTAACTGTGGTTGTTGATGATGACTCATTATTATCATCTGCCATTGACAATGGATTAAATCTATTGATTGATAAAGTAGTTGTAGATGTTGTTGGTGATGTGAAGGCGGTTGTTGAGAAGATTTGCAATATGATAACTGCAACGGTGAATAGGACAGTTGAATGGATCATAGTAGCAATAAATAACGGTAGTAGCAAGCAATAGACGATTTGATATTGACATTGATGATTGATGATTGTGAGTCAGTGCACTCTATTAAGTGCACGAATTGATTGCAACAAAACTGAGAGTGCCGATATTAGCACGCAAAGATATGCTAAAAGCACGCAAGCGAGCATAAAGATCTCAATGCAATGCAGTGCAATTAGTCATCTATTATACTATGTGGACAGCGGCTTTTCTATTACTGCTAGGATTCAATATAGATGTAGCTGCGTTCTCTAGCTTCGATGGGTATGGCGGCGGCGGTAAAAATACTGCAGATCGGCGTAAGTAGAAAAGCTGCATATCTTTTGAGACAATTGTAAGGATTTTCTGAATCCTCGTATTATGGGGGCACACACTTCCTTTGTCTCTATTGGTATGCAGTTTACTCAGCTTGGATGTTTGATTTAGTATCTATTTGTATCTTTATTTGCTTGTTGGGCGTTGTTCAACTGTGCTGTGTGTGCTAACATACTATTATGTTACTGACTACTTATTATTTCTGATCATATCTTGTGCTCATATCTCATATTCGTATCCAATGGTTGATATATCAGCACTCTTCTCACTTACTACATCAACAATAACAGAGGAGAAGACAGAAGATGATGCATCTGTGGTAATACCAAGATCGGTCAACTACTTTATTAGTCGAAAATGCAATTATTCTTGCAAGTTCTGTTTTCATACTGCAAAGACATCACACTCATTACCAATTAAACAATCAGCAAAGGGGTTACGCTTATTAAAAGATGCAGGATGTGAAAAGATAAACTTTGCCGGTGGAGAACCATTTCTACATCCTATACTGTTGGGTGAGCTATGTCAAGTTGCAAGTGATGAATTAGGTATGGCCGTCAGTATAATAAGCAATGGGTCACTGATTTCTCCTGAATGGATGGAAATATATGCAAAGTATGTTGATGTATTGGGAGTATCTGTGGATTCCTTTCAACCGGAAATCAATGCAAATATAGGCCGTGGTGGTGATGCAAATAACGAACATGTACAACGAATGATGAAAGTTCGAGATCTATGTTCAAAGTATAATGTCTTATTCAAATTGAATACAGTAGTGAATTCATTGAATTGGGAAGAAGATATGAATTCACAAATTGCCGAGCTAGATCCATATAGATGGAAAGTGTTTCAAGTGCTGCTATTAGAGGGAGAAAATACTGGCTTAGACGGTGATCTTCGTGATGCCCGAGACATGTGTATTGGACGAAGAGAATTCGATTCCTTTGTTGATCGACACTCAAAGCGCAAACAGTTGATACCCGAGCCCAATGATGTTATGCAAAACTCATACCTATTACTCGATGAAGATATGAAGTTTTTAGATTGCAGTGGGGGAGGTAAAGTCCCAGGAAGGAGCTTACTGGATGTAGGAGTGGATGGCAGTTCACTAACCACTGCCGAGACCATCTTTGGCAGTTCACAAACCACTGCCGAGACCATCTAACAAGATCTAATACCACATACAATTCACAGATCTGAACACGGTATCCTTTTTACATTGATAACAACAATATCAATGATCTGTCTGAAAAGTTACAAGGAGATGAAGATTGCTATGGCTATCCTGATTGAATCTTCTAACATTAATGATACACAAATCTTATGCGGACAACTCAGTCACTTCCAAAATAACATAATTCCGCGATTCTATTGATCTAATCTCGCTTCTTCTGCTCCTCTTCCCACTCCTTGTGAGCTTTTAACGTTTTCTCGCTAACATGGCTGCTCCTCTCTCTGAAGGAAAGTACTTTGGGCTGTTTACACTTTCTGCTTGTCCAATTATCAAAGTCCTTTCCACACTTTGGGCAGTGAGTTCCATGGCAACTTTCCGCATGTTGGACGAATGCATGAGCTTGCTTTCCTCGAAACTCCGCATGATCTTTCGTAGCATTACATGCACACCTGCCTTGATCATCAATCTTGCCAGTCCTCTTCAACTCTGCACATGGTCCTGCATGAATGTTGGGAGTGGTGAGGTTAGTCGCATCATTTGAATTATGTGCTTTGATGAGTTGGCGACACACAAGGCATCTTAGATAGACATTGTTCTTGAAGAAGTCAGGATCGCCATTATATCCTTCATTGTACTCTTCTGTTGATACAAGTTCGAAAGATTCAGAAGTAATATTAGGCCAAAGTGATGACTTGATAGCGTTTCTGAGAGCATATAACTCATTCTGACGTTCACTCCCATCCCTCAATTCATAACCCAATTTGGCGGCAGCCACACGCCGTGCCTTTGATTTGGGATCAGGCTTACGATTAGGACGGTTTGCTTTCTTGAGTTCTTCATCCGTAGGAATGTCGTTGGCAGTCATCCCAGGTAACACACCAGAGCAAGGTGGAGGCTTATCACTTGTCTTTCCCGATGAGACTGCGAGTTCTAAACGACGTTGTCTGGCTGCATGAGAGTAGTCTCTAAGAACCTCTCCCCGTTCAGTAACATCTGATGGATGTAATATTGTAGAGGGAAAATCCATGTCGTCGCCACCATTGGATGTCTCAACTATCTCTTGACGGTGTGCAGTGGAGAGAGTTATACCCTTACACTCATCTTTGTCTAAACCGGTACCACAATCTTTGGTTAGGCATTTGATACAAGAGTAATACACATCGCTTGGATCTTTCGCATTAGCAAACTTAACAGCAGCTTGCTGGAAACATTCATCATCATGATTGTAACATTTTGTAGATCTAATCTCATCAATTGGTAGAATACCTTTGAAATCATAGTCTTCTTCTTCTGGTGATTTGTGTGTAGAAGTACTCTCTTCTAATGATGTCAATTGTGAAGACAATGCAGCTAATTTGGATAGATGCTGCTGTTTAGTCTCAAGGAGCATTGTATCATTAGCGTACTCACTTCCTCCATTCGTCAAAGATCCATGAGGATCATTCTTCCCCTTACCATTCAGGAGCTCAGGAGGATCTTTCCTTTCCTCCTTTGGTACATTAAATGCGGCAGATGATGATGAACGAGTACGCATCTGAGATGATTTATTGGGAGGTTGTTGTTTATTGTTTTGTTTTGTCGGAGCAACATTGTTGCTATTGTTGTTGTTGTTATTATTACTTTCATTCTTATCATTGTTGAGTGCGGCAGAAGAGCGGGTAACACGAGTAGATTTGCTGGTAGTTGAGGAGGAGGAGACCTTGTGCTTTTTGTTGATATCATCAGTTGTTAGTGTTGTGGTTGTACACGAATGATGAGGTTCAATTGATTGATCGAGAATTGAATTATTGTCTAACTTCTTATTGTTTCTTTCATCGTCGGATATCGTTGGCCGAAATTGTTGTTTATCCTCTCTTGGTCGTTTCTTTGAGTTTCCATCGTCCACATCCATTGTGCCGTTAGTACTATCAGTAGATGCCATGGTTGTATATTGTTTTTATTGTCATGACAATACAATGCGAGCATCGTGCGAGTGAATATTTTTTTTTATGTGGGCGATAGAACGTAAAACTATCCTAAACTTCTATCAGCCACCCACCACTAACCACCAATTTCCACTCATTGCAATCACTCTAGAGAGAGTTAAGTGGATGAAGCATCAATTACTATTGTAGTTGAGTGGCTACAATGAGTTCTAATGATGATGGAGGTCCTCGGCGGTCCGCACGTCGCCGGGCATCTATTCATGATTTGATCGACGATTGTCGAGATGATACACCCACCGTCCCTAAGTCATCGATGATACTGATATTGGGCGTACACGACGTGCATCCCTCCCGCGTCAGAAGAAACAATCAAAAACAGCCCGTGATGACATCAATATACGCAGTGATACTCAGAAACAATACCCTAGAAACAAACCCAGACCAAGGTCACCAACCTTTGACCAAAATGAAACACCTGTGGTAGTATTACATGATAGGCCCATCGTATTGGCTAGTGGTAAAATAACTTCTGATCGAAATAACTTTTGCCACTGTAATTGTTGTGAAGGGGAAATCTTGGCTACTTTGGATGTTACTACTGGTGGAAATACATACCCCATGTGTCCTCAGTGTGCAAATCCATGGGTCAAACAATTAACAAACAGAAAACTGGAAGAGCTGAAACAACAATATGCGGAGAAGGGTATACAATATAGCGAGAAAAGTGAGTATTCCAATGAGTATTCTACATTGAAGGTAAAACAAGGTCCAATGGATCTAAAAATTGAAATCAAAGGAGATTTGTCAGAGGCAAAGTATGTGATAGTGGAAACACATGATTTGATGATTATTTATTATACAGACCTACAAAATGATAATGGTCAATTAGATAAGGAGATTAATAATTTGAAAAGGAAGAAGATTATGCTGTATGAATTCGAGCGGGGATTCCTTTCGTCTGGGTTGATGTGGGAGTCTACAAGAAAGATTATTGAAGATGGTGATCAGCCACTATTGACGGGATTATTGAGATTCCTTGAACAAATTGGTGAGAGTAGAATTCAACATGGATTTATTGGATACACGTTATTGGGCGGGAAAGACATTCATTCATTTCATTTGGATGGTATGTACTATGGTGATATCCGAACTGTTGGATCAATGGGAAAGTCCAATAAAACTATGACAGTACAAAACATCAAGACTGGCAGATGGTTCACTTTCAAGGTGCCACATGGTATGTTGGTGAGCATGACAAAGTTCGGAGGAGGCGTAGCGGGGGGCACATATGCACACCGTGTTGACAAATGTCAGGGTGGTTACATTATAGCTGTAGAACAATAACTATTGTGTCGATGTGTTTTTAGGAGCTCTCATTTTATTGAGTTTGCAACTATGACGTTAGAGCTTTACTTGATGCAGGATTCGATCATCGAATGTTCCATGAAAGAGGAGGCGTCTTTGAATGGCGTCGTCCAAGGTAGGTGGTGTAGGCACAAGATAAAAGATAAATCATGTATAGTATGAGCTGCTTCTATCACTTAAGATTATCTAAGTATGATGCTATCTCTTTAACTTTTTGCCCCATCGCTTCCTCTCCATCGTCATCGTTATTGAGAACAAGTATAAACTTCTTTTGAATATGTTCGTTCAATAGTGTCATTACCTGTTGGTCGAGAAAAGTACAAAGATTCATACATTCCTCGTTCTCGTTTTCCATTGGTAGCCGCAGTGCATTATCTGGTTGATTTTGTCGCCTCCGAATCGTTGTTTCAGCTGAGGTTTGTAAGTGTACACATACCACATTTCTATGCTTCATCTCTTTTTGTATTGCTTGATGCGCTCGTGCTTTCAGCATGCTTTCTTTCTCATTTGATGGTGACTCTGATCCATTCAGGCGAAGAAGCGCCCAAGCAAGATTGCCTACATGCCAAGTCTCGACGACACGATTCTTTGATTGTGGACATAAGTTATCCCTCTTACACTCTTTTTCATGAACAAAAGTATCCCAATCATCGCCATCTTTACCACTGCCATCGCCAGATAAATGGCCACCAGCTACTAGATTACCTTTATCTCTTTGGATATCACCAATTTCAGGATTAAATTGCCACCCCAAATTTCCAGCAAGTAGCTTAGCAATAGATGTTTTGCCAGAGCAGTGAGAACCAGTAAGTACTACTGTCATAGGAAACGAAGCTCTAACTTTGCCCGTCAATTGAGTTGTTGTAATACCCATCACATCTCTGACTACTTCATCTGGTGTTTTATTAGCATCTACTTTTTTTCTACACAAAGGACCAATCGATCTATGATGTGCCGAGATTATCCTTTGACCAAGCTCTGTATCATTAGAGAGTCTTTCGTCCCATGGATTGTTTCTCGATGCTTGTGGAGGATCATCTACGGTATTTTGAGTACTACTACTTCTATCTGCTCTATCTGATACTCTCTTTATTCTGACTTCGTCATCCACTTCTAGTATGAGCATCAAATCAGGAGGAGATAGATCTCGTGGCCATTTGAATAATGATTCAGGAAGGAGATCAATTGATTCCGAGGGCGGTCCATTTGTATTCTTATAACCAATAGTATATGCACAAGTTGAAGAATACCATCGGTCAACTATAAATACACTAATCTTCTCATCATTACATCGTTGTTTGCATGCTTTCCGTATCTCATATTGTAAGATATAATTAGAACACATGTAGAAGGCTCTTGCAATACTACCTCCGGCCTTATCAAAGACGGGACGCACATTCGAGATGGATGCCGTAGGAGTAGCACATATATGAACTTGATCGATATCAATGTTCTTCGTTGTTGATGACGATAGTTCATTAGCAAGTCGACGAACCAAGGTGCTGATTATTTACAAATTATGACATATGATATGCACAGAATCGTGTGGTATATTATATAACTGTGAGATGAACATAATACGATACACATATTATGCAAGAACATTTAAAACAAATTAGTAGATCTCACCTTTTACCACATCCATCCAGACCTTCAATTGCAATAACAAATGCATTGTTATCATACCTCTGACCAATTGGTATAGTTTTAACATCCTCTTCTACCTCAAGTAAAAGGCTAAAGAAATCATCAAGTATCTGCTTACCATCATCAATATCGCCATCAACACAACATTCATTCGCATCCAATATCCCAGGTATAGAATTTGCAATTCGTAAGACAGATGAAGCAGTGGATAAATCTGGCCATAGACCAGCAATGTTGCAATCCGATGAATCTCTTCTTGCGCTTGCTGAAAGTAGAGCTTTGTTCAGACTATCTTTGTCCATTGTTATTGTGCTACTCACTATGGTTTATAATGATATTATGATCATATATCACACTGCTAGCATGCATATAAACTCTCCTCCAACTCAAGATATCAGAGTGTCTCTAATTTTTGTGCACAAGATGTGTCTGTTTTTATAATGGATATGTTTAGAATGTCTCTTAATAGCCGGCCACCGATTGCAGACAATAATTGCAAATATGAATATTAATTTAACAAGATGAAGAACGATCAATCCTTAACCGGTATATGCCGTCTCCCCTGCCTATCTCTATGCATTGATCATGGGCGAAGAAACAAATATGACAAACATTCCACATGTAGGCAAAAGAGAAAATACTTCTCTCATTACCTACAACTATTGAACAATCGATTAGTACTGCAATAGCATTGATATCGCTGCTATATCATCTATGTCAGTCTTTAACGGTCTTACGATTAGCGGGGCGGTAGCCGTAGAGTTTATATATCTATGCCAATCGAAATCGAGACTTTTATAAGCTCATCTTTTTACAAAAAATAAAAAATACTCTATATCGTACCTCAAAACATAATACATCATACATACTAT
>Ga0214481_100123_pt1 | contig 36686 bp, 23 predicted proteins | sample M1_20Mar14CPVII9_4_FD_165057 | JGI IMG/M metagenome (GOLD analysis project Ga0214481, IMG submission 165057) | Marine eukaryotic communities from Monterey Bay, California, United States - M1_20Mar14CPVII9sort6BwellG10 | ecosystem: Environmental > Aquatic > Marine > Unclassified | place: USA...
ATACTTTTACAGCCACATGGGGGCAGATTTCTTGCCTCAGATTTCCGATTTCTGCCGACTTTCAGGCAACGTTTGGCCATCAAGTGGCACCTCAGAGATGAAGGCTTGCTATTATAGTGCTTGTTTGGCATTGTATAGATGCATAACAGGTTGATGAACACATTCAGCATATTTCTAAGGCCCTCCACCATACTTTTACAGCCACATGGGGGCAGATTTCTTGCCTCAGATTTCCGATTTCTGCCGACTTTCAGGCAACGTTTGGCCATCAAGTGGCACCTCAGAGATGAAGGCTTGCTATTATAGTGCTTGTTTGCCTCAGATTGTTCAAAAATCTAGTTTTTCTGTATTCTCAGACAAGTAAGTTTGGCCATGAATGGGGGTATACCTGCATGCAGGTGCTACAAGAGTAGAAATTATGCCATCATATTTTTAGGACTATAGGAACTGTTTTCATTCTACTTAATGTATACATAATGTGGATGAAATATTTATATGGAACCAAATAGGTATTAGTTATATTCTTATCATAAGGTCACGTACTTCGGTTCCCTTCGTCACATTCATTAGAAGTGATTCGAGTGTCTTTAACGGTAGTTGCATAATGGCAGGTTCACAATCATTAATCCCATAAGATATAAGCAGTGTATGATCTCCTACTATCGAAAGGCCCGATGCAAATTGAATGACATGGGCATTGTCAATTCTCTTTTGATTATCTGATCGAGGAAACATGAATTCATTTGACAATCTTGTCATCACATGTGGTGGTCTGTCACTAATGGTGTACAATGCATGTGTATAATGATGCCCATAAAGTGCATATTTACACGTCTCTTTGGTATCATCTATCCAGCATGTATTACCTTTTATATGTTTGGGTCTATGGAAGTGACCAATTCCCAAAAGCTCTGATGTATGAGGCAAGTGAATCATTTTGTCGTTGGTACCATGAATAAATGATGACTTCTTATCAACATCACTCTTAAGCTGAACTCCCTTTTCAATTGTTTCAACTGTTAGCGGATCAATCCAGGACACCCCTTTTAGTTTACCATCACCAGAATCCGAGAAGAGTGCAACATTACGCTGTATACAAATCATAAAGAAGTTAGGAATTGTAACGAATAGGATGCAATGAGCATTATGATATGCAACTTACCCCACAACATATCACCTGAACTTCTGACGCTTTGATATATAAATATACCTTAGACTTCTCATTTGGAGAATTATCAAAGTATAACCTGTTTAAAACTATATTCCCATTGTCAAATCCATAGTCTGGACCATAATAGGAGATCCAAATTTGCCCCTGATGCACAATCGCCCTAATGTCATCCATTCGTTTTGTTACATGAGCATATTCATACTTTTCACCTGATGTACCTGAAAGTTTGCGTTTCTTGGTAATATCTACTCTTCCTCCTTTTCTCTTTCCAATACCAAAGTCAGCATCTAACTCAACGAATACATTCGATTGATCAATAGTCTCAAGTTTTGAATTAAGAAAGATTGCAAGTGCCGGTTCTAGACCTTCTCTTTCTCCATTGCCAAGCCAATCATGTGTAGATATATTATATGTTGCCTTCGTTACATTGTTATCACGATATGAACATTGTGAATCACCAAACCTTAGAAATGAGAGGAACATACTCTTTACTACCTCTTTTCCAAACAAATTACTAATTGGTTGTAATGAAGTTGTATTATATACATTTGATAAGGGCAGTAATGATGGATTAAAGCCGTCGGAGTAAGGCAATCTTCCATCAAATCTTTGATTTTCCCATGGTGTATCAGTGCAGAGTTTTCGTGTTGGTTCATTGAGAATAATAGGCTTCTTCCCACGGATATAGGTACTCTGTGTTAAGAAGTCGGGCAGTTCATTGTAATTAATAAGGCCATCTGGATAGTAATATCTATTTGGTGGGTACGTTCTGAAGACACATTTATTACTAGGCAAACTATCATCTTCTGTATATGATTCTCTCGGTATGCTGCCTATAATTGGTAATGGTGATATCCATATTGATAGCACAATGTTGATAATTATTGCAATCGAGATAATGACAATAAATCGATGATAGAGCGGAAATTTCATCTGTGCACCACCTCTTTATCTCTATCACTCTGGTTAATGGAACCTAGCGTATTGGGTAGATCAATTCTTACAAAGTTTAGTTCTATGCATTATCTCATCTCGGGATATGGAGAGTGGCTAGCATCTCTACATCGTAGCCAAGCATCCTATGTTGTGGCATCGTTTAAAAGTTGATTTTTTACTCTTTATGTCGTGGTATCCTCATAGACTCTTCTTCATGCCTACATATTCTGAATAGATATTCTTGTGATGATGTAGTACGCCCATCATATCTCTATCGTTTTTCCATTGCAACGCACAAAGCTTATAATATTTAAATATTATGAAGGATGTTACCGAATCGCCGACTAATATCATCACTCGAAAAACAAATAATAAGAGGTTATTTCGGACAATATTCATTGCCTTATTCTTCCTTTTATTTGCAACGTTGCTTGACAATCGGCCGCAAGTAATGATGGACATATCTACTAACAATACTAATACTACTATCAACTTCTTGAATGACAAAAGACTATCGACAAGTGTTGCTAGTAGTAACTTCATTGTTCTATTGACATGCAGCAATGGATTTTATAATATGTTCCTCAATTGGTTACTATTGTTTGAACGATTACAAATATCCAACTTACCAGTATATTTATTCGCCGAGGATGAACAGACACACAACCTTTGTAATGAAACACAAATACAACATACCAATTTAACCTGTCTTTCATGGGACTTTGCATTTCCAAACATTCAAGCAACCGATAAGATCGGTGCCAATGCATGGACATCAAAAGAATATGCAACGATGATGACACATAGACCTGTGGTAGTTCAACGTGTATTAAAATTGGGATATAATGTAATCTTTTCAGATGTTGATGTTATCTGGAAGAGGGACCCTATGCCATATATCAAAACAGCATTATATACACATGGGGAGATATATCCAGGATATTATACATATGCTGATTCAGATGATTATATTGAAACTGTTCAGGAGAAGGAGATGATCCATTTGTTAGCACAAGATGATTATACAGAGGGACTTTGTCCGGGGTTTATGATTTTCATGTCCTGTCCTGCAACGAATGCATTGGTTAATAAATGGAAAGAAGAATTAGAGATAAATCCAGGGCGTAATCAACCTGCATTCAATAAAGTATTCAAGATTGCTGCTTTAGAAGGCATTGAAATACCGTTGATATCATCAGCATCATCATTAGCACATAATGATAGCAATGGCATGGAAAAAAGAAGAGTTTACTTTCGGGCAAAGGTATTACCAAATAATCTATTCATTAATGGTCCTGCCTATAGTTCAACTACTAATAGGTCAATACAAGAAAACACAGTGGTTATTCATAACAATGGGATTAATGGATATGAAAATAAGATAAATAGATTACGGCAATGGAATATGTGGATATTAGATGAAAAATGAATAAAGACTGTCGATGGTATGTAGATATCACAGAGTCCAGGTTAGATTTCTGGGGCATAGCCAATATTTAGAGTTCAACCCATTTTCCAACCACGGCTTGTACTTCCCATTCCAATGCAGGAACATTGCTTCTTCAGATAGTTCATAGTCTTTTATGTATCCTAAACCGTTTGCATACAGTGTACTAGACAAATGCTCAAATCTGTCTCCAGAGAATAAAAGTTGCAATGGAGGTTGGCTGCCAAAGTCTGTCCATAGACTTAACTCATCATTGATCTTGCATATCTCAGCAAGTGCATCACTGGCATTTGTTTCACGCCACAACTTAAGATTTATCACCACGATTCCTGCGTTGAATGTCGGCTCCTTAGGAGATAGATCGACACCTCGACTCACTAGCTTTGCCCTGACGTTTTCATCAATGTCTGCCTTATCTCTTACAAATGCAGACACAGCTTTAGTAGGATCTCTATCATTCATAAACGGAACAATGTCGCCCTGTACTATTGTGTCGGCATCGATCCACAAACATAAATCTGCATTTGGTAGTTTGTCAGATATAATGAACCTCACATAATTTGATGGAGTGGCAAGGTCATAACCTTGCTTCTTGAATTTCATATTGATAAAAGGTTTAACATCTGATAAAGAATATTTGTGTACTTCTAACACTGCTCCCATATCTTGTATGTAATCTTGGAAGGCATTGAAGACATCATCGTTCAATATAGAAGTATCGTTTTGTATAAGGAAGAAGTGAAATGTGATAGCATCTGGCGTGATTGTGTTTGTCAGTATAGAACAGACAGATGCATAAACGCCAAGGATTTGATCTTCATTTGCTGCATAGACAAGATGTGCCCGATTGAATGATTGATCATCTGCTAACAATATATCAAGTTGTGACGTGTTTTGTTTTTGCTGAAACATAAGGAAGGCTAGCAAAAGAGCCAATGCAGCCACTGCAAATACTACCATACGCCTGTAGACATGTACTTTATATGCCGCTTGATATCTGTAAGTTCGGAAACCAACTATGCCAATAATAACCCAAGACAATAGAACCTGGTAATAGTCTTGATATATTGAGTAGTCTGTTTTACTGTATGATTTTGTTAATGTTTGGGTCCAATTGATATTCTTTCGATTCTCGACAAGTGTAGTGTTACTATAAACACCTGATGCATTGGTTGCTGTACTCATCGTCATCTGGATGATACTAGTCACATTTTCTTGGGTAACTGAAAACCCGGCTTTTGTACCATACCTAAAAGATGATCAGATGAGGACCGAGTGGCAACAGGTGGAATGATAGATGGATAAACAATTTACTCACATATTGGGAAAATTCTGGCTTCTTAGAAAGTCGGCAACCGGTCGTTTATATTCAGAGTTCTTGATATCATTTGTAAGCCAAAGATACTCTTGGACAACATATGGATCCAAGAAAGGATATCTTGTCTCAATTCCGTGAGCACCACCAGTGATTTCTTCCTTCATCAAGTAATCTCGCTGTGTTCCCTCATAAAATGAATGCCAAGGGAAGATGTCTGAGAGGTTTGTTGGAAATACCCCTCCGAAATTGGAGTGTTTGAAAATCTTCTTTCCATTCAAAGCATAATCACTGATAGTTTCATCGGCACCGCTACCAGACAAATATATCAGTCCACCCAGCTTCCTAACTTGTTGTAGAATGAGAGAAAGACCAATACTAGCTTTGTCCTCATATACCTTAAAGCCGTATTGACTGCTTTCTTTCTCTTGATATAGATACGGTTCACAACGTTTCTCTAAAAACTCTTTCTCTTGCCTATATTGCTCCTGACTAACTTCAATGATGACAGATGTTGCATAATGACAAAAGTCAACCCGCTGCTGTATAATAGCATTACTATCAGCTTTAGTTTTCACATGATATGCAAATAGTTCCTTTTGTAACATTTCTAATGCCAGCATAATCGCACCTGAATCATATCCACTACTAAGTCCGATGAATAAACGATGTTTAATACCAGTCACTCTTATCGATACAGCCTTGACGAATGCCTCTTGCCAATCATTAGTTGTGTTTTTATATTGATTAAGATCGAAATCAAATACATTGTAGTTTAGTATTTCTCTAAAAGCTGAATCACTTGCAATTGATAATACTACCACTTGGTTTGCCTTAGCCATATGTCTCTCACTAGCAGGTACACCTAATACCTCTAATCCAGTCTCATAGGATGCTGCAACAAAACATTTTCCACTCGAAGTTGCATTGCAATCAAATGACCCATACCACAGCGGCTTCGTGGAGAAGACATCCGTGGAAAGTATAACAATATTTTCTTTAAAATCAACTAATATGATGGCATATTCTCCATGAAGATGATTAATAAACTTCTGACCCCATTTCCTGTATGCAGGTATTAATACATATCCGTCCGATAAAGTCATATTATTGTGCTTATTTTCACTACCAGATGACGATGATAACTCCTCTGCAAGGTCAACGTAGTTGTATATCTCTCCATTGAACAAAGCAACGACATTATTATCATCATCAGTAAATGGTTGCAACGTTGGTGTTCCTGTCATAGAAAGTAGATTGTGTAGGAATGTCCAACCATTTATCTTTTCAATGTTTGTGGCATCTGGTCCCTGGAAGATGCGCGTATCACGGTTTATGAAGATGAAGAGAGATGATAGTAGCTCATGTTAGTGTATACAACTTGCAAAGATAATCAAATAAAGATACATGAAGGCCAAATGAAGCTTTCAAATCACCAAAACTGAATCCAACAATACTAACGCAGACTTTCACGAAATTGAATGTAATAATTTGCCTTATTTATATCATCGTTGCTGACATTGAAGTTTGTTACAATAAAGCTGCAGCTATTCACTACAGTACAACATAATAATGATACTACTAGAAATTTGACAATAGGAAGCTGTCGGTGCATGATGTATGGTATATTATACAAATTCAAATCTAGGTTTTTGTTTGTTCCACTGTTGATATACTTGCTACGTGATTCTCTTCTGCAATAATAGAGGCAACAGCTTCTATCTCTAGGCTGAGGCATACATAATCAAAGATATTGTGTACCCAATTGTATTCTTGCTGTAAAAGCCAAAGTTTAGTGGGCTAGCGGGGATTGTTAAATATGCCCCCCAAATAGTATGATGCAAGTCAAAGGTAGATCTCAAAGTAGATCACTCTTACTGCCTGGATAAGTATTTATGGTTAGATGGTTTGTTCAGTGGTTAAATTATGATGAAGACCATTACTTCACAATCTCGAATAGTAATACGTCTTGTCATCGCATTGATATTTGTTTGCATAAACTTATACACAAATAATAAGCGAAGGTACCACCACTACTACTTTAAAGAACCAATTGCAATTAGCAATAATAATAATATATCAGCATACAATGAAGTGAGTTGCAACAAGGCCATTGAGATTGCAATTAATAAATTGTTGGCAACATCTACATTACTTTCAGGAGGAGTGGATACTAATGACTACTCATACTACATACACCTTGCTACATCGATAGCAACGAATACAAGTATACATGGTGATATTGTGGAAGTGATTGATGTTAATACTGTCAATGGCGGCGTTGCCTGTTCATCAGGCAACTATGCAACATTAAGCTTATTTACTGCCATTGCTCAAAGAACAGTCTTCAACACACCTCACTGTAAGAAGAAGAAGGAGCGTGCCATATGGCAAATATTTGGCAACGATAATTGTTTACAGCATGTTCAAGATTTGTTTCATGAATTTGAATTTCCCATAACAGTTGTTAATGACACATCATCTCTTTATCATAATTATTATAATGAACGGCATACCAATAGGTATTTTGACAACAACATTCCAATCTACATTATTGTGGGAGAGTTCAAAAAGATTCTACCCGATGTAGTCGTTGGGGATATTGCTCTATTGAATGTGATGGTAGACGAGAAGAGTAGTAGGCCAACGCCGTCTGATTTGATGATACCGACAAAGACATTAATTGCATTGATTTCATTATACAGACGAGTAGTCTTGGGTGGTTATATATCTATATCGCTTGATGATGACAGATTGTGGAATGAAGTGAATGATTTCTTCAAGGCATCAAACAGTACAGATCTTACTGTGCCGAGTTCCACCAATAACAGCAGTACTAGAAGTAGAAGAACATTGACGAAAAAGGATGTAATTATACATATATCAAAAACGCTTCGAGATGAAGTTGTTAAGGAAATGTTTTATCAAAAAGTTCAGGATGCTTGGTCTAAGCTTGATGAATGGCACAAATCGAATAGAGTAGCCGGAAAGTTCTTTGGTCATATTGGAAACAATGTTTTTCAATCTTATAGATATGCAGAAGCTATGCGTCATGTAGTTCAGCTACAAATGGAGAAAAGTGCAGCAGCAGTAATAAAAGAAGGCGAACAGACACAGACTACTATTAATGTATGCGAAACTGGGTTCAACGGGGGACATTCTGCAATGCTTTTTCTATCATTCATGGACAAAGACAATGGTATCAATGTGAACTATTGGGGATATGACTTGAAGGAAGTCGGTGCTTCTGGTCGTACTGCAGAGATAATGGCAAAGGAGTACGGAGACAACTTTCACATTACATGGGGTGATAGTAAAGAAACGCTACTCAAAGTCGAGGATATAATGGCTGGCGAAGAGTGTCATCTGATAGTTATTGATGGAGAACATTCATACACTGGTGTTGTACACGATGTTGGTAACTTTCTAAAAGTGGCAGCTCCAGCTGCCTTGATGTTTGCTGATGACTGTTCTCTAACTAAGAATAGTCGCGTGCCAGTATCGATATCGATGTTAAAGGGTTGGGAAGAGTATGTTAAGGAGGGTATATTGTTACCGGTAGCAAACTACCAAAACGCAAGACTTGGTTCACCTGGATTTGTGGAAGGGATTGTTTCAAAAGATGACGGAGCTGAACTAGAAATTGAGGCTAAATATAAGTAGCAATCGTAGAAGGAACATTAGAATGTTGATAGTTATTGGTAGGTACTAAAGTGACCTTACATTGATGCTCTATCTCATGCTAGCAAGAGTGAGGACAAGAGAGGACAAAGCAGGATTATGATTAGGATACAGAAGGATACCTGACACCCTCAAAAGGATCAATAAACTCGCAACCGCCATGATATATAGAGAGTCTATAACTAGACTAGATTAGCAACGTACTAGAGACTAGTATTCCTCCAGTCGATAAAGAGATTCCCTCATTCACTAATAATCCGCTTTATCGTTGGGCACCCTGCACCATTTCTCAACATCAATCAATGTGGCAAACTTTACTTTTAGTGAACTTTCAAGAAGCAGCAAGTTTCCTCTATAATGCATAGATAGGTGTATATGCCGTTTATACTAAGAACTGGTTATAATTTTAGTAACTCACATCATCATCAATCCACACCATCATCTCTTGAAAGTAATTCTCCAGCATATTCATAATACACGTTTCCGTTACTATCATATCCATGATACCTCGAATCCCATCTATCGCATCTATCGCAATGAGCATCAATCATAGCTTGAATATGTGTATTATTCGATCCTTTACCGCACAGGTAACCCAGGAAACAACAAGCATACCCAACCACTTCATCATCTGGATGGCGAATCAATTCATTCAATGTTTCCAATGATGGACTCTCAAGATTGATATCCGGCTTGGGTTTACCACGACAAAGAGTGGATAATAACCAGACGTAAGTCCGTACTATTACTAATTTCATATGACCTGTCGGAGTATTCCTCAATTTCTCCACAAGAGGCTCCAACACTCCAGCTTGCAAGACCAAATCCCGATATTGAGTACCTTTACTTGCTATATTTCCAAGTGCCTGAGTTGCGTTGAGAATTAACTCGGTATGCGAAGAGCCTCGAAAGCTCATCATGGTAACTAAAGGTTGAACAGCTCCAGATTTGACAATGTCGTCGACATGCTCTAACTTCCTGAAGTATAAAGCCAATTTTGGTAGTATACTTGAAGAAACATTTCGTAATTTGAGATCACAATCATCCCTCTGCATAAATTCTACTAGCTTTGGTAATACCCCAGACTCCAAAACTCTTTGGGTTGGAGCATTTTGTGGACTGAGAAGACTATCGATTTTATCCAGTCCGCCAACTGGGCAAAAGATAGAGTCTTTTTCTTCCATTACACTCCTCACCATACGATCCAAATTCTCAACCCGAATGGCCCAGGGATCAAGTAAATCATTACTAATTGGAAGCCCAATAGTTGTTTTCAAATAATCAAATGATTCTTCACCAAGGTAAACTGTAATATTGTTGGGATAATGCCTTGTGATAGCCTTGACAACATCCTCTCGATTCAGCGTAGTGATATCTACTTGAGATGTCTCAATCATATCTTTCAATTGAACTTGTACTCTAGAATCATATTTGATGACGGTAAAGTCAACTACTCTTTCAACTACAGTATAGTCATATTGTGACTGTATAGTTCCTTTACCCAGAAGCTGCATAAATCTAGTTTCAGATTGCAGATAATTCCTTCCTCCTTTACGAGACATGATTATCTCATTGATTGTTGCATGTCGTAGGCATAAATCTACATCCCCAATACTTTCAACTGGGAATTTATTGCACACTCTTTCGCATACTTTGCATGACCAACCTGAGCCGAAGAAACTCTTAGGACATCTCAACCCATTGATTTGTAAATTATATGGTAAGGTCCTGAAATCGAATGCCCCCGAAAATGAATCAAATAAATAGCGAATGCCGTAATCGGGGGGTGTCTCATTTACAACCATTGAACATAAATTATCCCAATCTCCTCCCCAAAATGCAATACTCTCCAGCTGAGGCAATCTAGAAAGAAATGGAACGGATTTTGTTGCTATTTCTTCATCAAACTGAATTCCCCTCCTTCTACTGTCAGGGTTAGGGTTCGGTTTAAAAAGATTGTGTATTGTTACACTCCGTACATCACGAAGATGACTTGATACTATTCCAGCACTAAGCTGTGACGCCTTATTAATTTGTAATGTTGTAACTAATGGTAATGCATCATATAATATAGCACGTGAAGTTGATGCACATGATATGAGCGAATCGTATGGTAGGTCTATCGAGAGGGCAAAGATGTTGAATAAGTATCAATATCGATACATGATCAGCACAAAACACTACGATACTACTCACAATTAATAACTGCAGCCCAAACCTCAGGTGGTAAAGTTATGTGAGGTGAACCGTCAAAATTTTCAACAATATTGTCATCATCTTCTCCTCCCTCGGCATCACTTATTATTACTGTAACCTTATCCTCCTCTTCAGCGGCGGTGGTGCTATATTCAGCCATCTTATCTAATGATAGTAAGCTGATACTAATGGTCCGTCAATAATATTACAACAACACCGAAGTCTGCCAAAGCACGGTAGAGTCAAAGTCGATAACCGTTGCGGGAATAGAATTCTTGCCCCTTGCCTCTTACTTTCATTGAATGAGGCGCGCGGGCAGGCGCGGCCTCTACTGATGATAGAATGCCAAGGAATAGCAGCTTTACATCTATTAAATCAAGCTTTAGACGGAGCTTTATCCATAGTTGATATACTTCTGTTGATGCTACTAGAGATAGAAGAGAAGTCAAGAAGAACATATTCAGTCTCCGATACTCTCTAGAGCCGCCTAACATACTACATATGAAACGGCCCTCAAGTAACATAATAGTATCTCTTACCACCCTAATTATCCTCATCTTATTTTCATTGCAAGATTTTGATCTATCCGTTACTTCAAGTATCAATACTACTGTTGATTCATCAACAGCAACAACATCAGAGAGATTGGAATCAACAATACCACTTCATATAATATCAGCTGACCACCCATATCTAAATCTCACTAATGCAGACCCCGTGGTGACAATTGTTGTACAGTTAACAGGAGAGCTCGGTAATCAATTGCAAAAACTTGGGAACGGGTAAGTATGTTTGTGTATATATATGTATGTAAAGAGAAATTCGTGCATATCATATGGTATGTACTACTTCTAATAGTACCCATATTATATTCTTCCTATATGTCAGTTTTTGTATACAACATCACATTGAGAATGAGTTAGGTTTCAAAACACAAATCAAATTAAGAGCACAAGTATGGGCAGGCAAATGGAGACACGCAATGCAATGGTCAAAAGCAGCCTTTCCAGTTCTAGCACCTTATGATTTCAAAGAATATAATACACCCAAGTTTGATAATTCACAGACTTTTCAAGAGAAATGGATAGACACACTAATAGACAATGGAAAGTTAAATATTACCAATATAACAAACCCTCGAATGTTAACCGATGGAAATGCAATATTGGATAGATTTACGATGGATGATTTACTTAATTTATTGAATCAAACTTGGCATCTTGATTGGCCTACTGTTCCGGATAGTAAAGATATGAACAACAATTCAACAAAAACAATACACACACCACATGTTTATTCGGAACAAATGATGAGCGACTACTGCTTAGATACTATATATCATAAACTTCGAAACTTCTTTCAATTAGACGAAGAAACGAATTGCAAACTCATACCAGAAGTTAATGAGACTGTCCTACACTTGCGTAATTTCATAGCCGAGATGCCTCGACGCGGGAAAGGGTTGGGATTCGAAGAACTTGATCCAATAAGAACTGCATCGGAGTTATTTGCTAACCATCAATCGGGCGACAAAGTAGCAATAATAAGTCGATTGGATAATAATATTGACAAGTACAAAGAGGCACTTGAAATGAGAGGCCTCAAGGTCCGGTACGTTGAACAGCAAACGGGGAATGAGGACTTCTGTTTCCTAATAAAAGCACAAAAAGAGATAATCGGACAAACTCGCTCGACCTATGCATACTGGGCTTCTATCCTGGGTAATATGAAACATGCTCGATTGTACTCGGTGGATACGCCTAATACCAGACGACAGGGTGTGCATTACTATTCATACAACTTTACCAACAAACAATTGAAGAACCGTATCATTTATGAGAATTACTCTTAGACCAAGTAAACTAGTAGTCTTACACATCAACTCATCATATTGACATAAAAGTGATACTTAGGTTTACATATCATCGTCTAGCTATTCGACTTTGACACTGGCCACCCCAACTTCTGGTAATGTTTAGTGAAACTACATCAAACTAAACTTGCGGGGGCCAATCATACACTATCTTACAATTGAGTTCACTCTCTCATCCAGTCATCAGTATCTCAAAGAGAGGACCAACTCAGAGGTTAAGGAGAGATATCTTAACATTTTTGATGAAGTTTATTATTACTCAAAAAGAAGTTTCTCTATTGGAAAGGCACAATTCACAATAAACCAACAACTACATACAGTCGTCGTCGTTTACTACTGCTGTATACCTCCAAACATCCATATACCGCTCTATACCTCATTATTAGACTGAATATTTAGATATATCTCGTGAGTATTGTTGGATAAGAGTTAAGATAAAGTGTAGCAAGCAAACAAACAAAAATGTACACATCATTTGATCAAAAAATTTTATGATAGGTATACCGGTTTATAAGAAGCTATATTGCAAATGGCTTATCGATCACATCAGAGGGTAATCAACCAAATAAGTGTTGCTGGACTGTTCTTAATCCTTGCTAATATCTGGCGTACCACTGTGAATCTCCAAGCTCAATCAAGTATAGATAGGTCAATTATTGACAACAAACTTTCACACTTCACAACAACTGCAACAACAACCTTCATATCCATTTGCTTTCTCGGCATGTCTATTGATCAAAGACAGCAACATTATATTACCCGAATGGTTGGCATATCATTACACAGTACTACCACTACGACGATTAATAGTAGCCATTGATCCACATAGTCATACTAATCCTAGGCCTCTCTTAGACAAGTATAATCAAATTGGATTAAACATTACAATAATGAACAATGATAAGGATTATTGGATTGATGGATCTGCACCCCATGAAAAGTTAAACTTTGTAATTACAAATAGCACAAGTATGTCTACTATCAAAAAACGACATGATCATCGACAACGTGTATTCTACCGAACATGTTTCAATAAACTTCATAAAGAAGGGATGACATGGACGATAGCAGTGGATATAGATGAATATATTGCATTCAATCATTATGATGAAAACGAAGGAAAACCATCATCATGCTATGGTAACACAACATGTGATGAAATGTATTTAAAGTCAATACGAGATGGTACCAGTACCAACAAACGTACAAAGTTCAACAATGTATCGACTGCGGCAGAGTATATCAATAGTCATGCGGATGGTCTATTTGATGTTCCTGATTCCTGATACGCCATGTATAGTAATTGGAAGATTCCTCTTTGTCTCTAAAGAAAGTGACAACAACAATAATATAGGAAGAAGAAAGGAACTAGACAACATTCCAAATGAGTTTAATATATCCAATTTCCATACACTGAGATATCAATACAGAGCAAGTCTAAACTCCCCACAACAAGGCAAAAGTATAGTAGACGTTTCACGATATGATGGTCGATTCATACCCAATCCACATCGTCTATTGGGGGATAATTGTACTGGCGGTGGATCGTGGAGTCATAACAGTGCCATGAGCTTTAGAGTGCATCATTATGTTGGTTCTTGGTTGAGTTTTAGACAGCCAGGCTATGATATCCGAGGTTACCAAACGTTCAAAGATCGAAATTCTCAAAAAGATCTTGTGTTTGATAACACTACTGGTGTCAGTGGAGGTTCGACGTGGCTTGAAAGATTTGTGAAGATTGTTGGAACAGAGACGGCCTTAATACTGACTCAAGATTTCCGCATGGAAAGTGAATTAGAAAGAATGCTGCTTGTTGTCGAAGCTCACAATGCCAGCAGTAGATAGTAAAGCTATAAGTCTCAAGTTATACACTTCTATTTGTCTACATTAACTTTTCTTATCTCATAATCCACTAATAATCTAAGTCTAGGGTATCAACCTCACTACATGGAGAATATAAAGCCTAACATAAGATATAATTAGAATTGTGAGCTTAGAGCTTATATCTCATACCGCCTTAAACTGCATCAGCACTGCAATAATGTGCAATCAATGCTCAAGCAAGGCGATGGATCTCGCTCTTCCGTGCTTCCGCGTGGAATAAAAGGAGGATACCTCCTTAGAAATCGGAAGAAGAACAAAATCACCTCAACCTAGAGCAGCTGCCGCTAAGCGTGACGACGGCCACTAAATACCTACAACAACCTGTTAGCAATGACAATCAAGGTGTAGGGACGGCCAAGCCAATGCCATAATATTATCTGTATATTCGATATATCAAAGCGTATATAATTAAAAATTTTGAATTTCGAACAAGCTCCAACTCATAACTCCAAACACTAAGCTTAACCATACAAATTATAGAACAATGAAACAGTCCAAGAAATCACATAGACGTAAACAACATCTAACAGCTGCTGCTACTGCCGTGGTAAGCAGTAGCAGTACAATCCACCAACTGCCAACAATAGAAGCATTTTCATCTCCCATACGTGCGTCACGACACACTACTCCCCATGGTAGAACTAACTGTGTAGGATGTACTACTAATTCTATAATAGGGTGTACCTTCTCATCAAGGGGACCATTGCACTCATGTAGCAGTAGTATGTCGGTTGATCAGTTTTTGCAATGTAGCGATACACAAAAAAGTAGAGGGGCTAATAGTAAATTTACTGCCTTTCTTCAGGGTGATAACAATAATAGTATAGGGCCTACTCGGATTGGTTCCATCTCTGGACGATATGGCGCCCTTGTTAATAGTGTCATTGGGATTGACAGTGCCGGCGTAATTAATAGCAGTGGCTCTCAATCAGCTCTGTCGGTATCACAAAGTACAGAGAATATATTAGGATTTCACATAGATGACTTTGGTGATGGCGAACAACCCTCTGAGGCAGCAGCAGTATCTACTGATAATGAATTGCAATTTACATTTGAGGACTTTGCAGAATTTAATCAAGACGAGGATGTATTTACAACTGATATCAATAATCCCGGGAGAGAGATACATAAGGTTAATTTAGACAATGAACGAAGAGACGGGGATGGTAATAAATTGGCAACTACGGCTTCACAATATGTCGCTGCCTCGTTATTGAAGAAACGTGGCAAGTCTACTGCTGGAGGTCAAGAGAAGATTAAATCATCATCACGATCAATCAGACCATCTTCCAATCCTAAACCAATCAATATCTCCGAAACAGATGTACCACCATGGTTAGATTGGGTACCAACTCAACAACAAATTAATCGTCTTAAAATATTTGAATTACGTGCTGCCCTATCAGAACGTGATTTATCACCCTTAGGTGAATCCAAAGAAGAATTGAAAAGTAGATTAGTAATATGGAGTACGATACAAGATCGTCAGCGTGTTAAGAATAGAATTGGTGGATTGAAAACATTAATTGAACGGAGTAAAAGTCGTGTAGATGAAGTAACATATGGTGAGGTAGATGAGGAACAATTGTATAATGATAATGATATGTTATTAGTTGAAGGGAAATTTAAGGAATATAATGTTAATGAATTGAGGGATAAACGAAGGGCTATTAAGAATAAGGATAAGGGTAATAAGAAAGGAGAGGTAGAGTCGGGAAGTAAGAAGAATCAGGGTGTATTGGGATTGATTGATGAGAGTTACTTTGAAGAGGAAGAGGATGCAACAACAGAAGACAGCAATAACAATATGGTCAATCAAGAATCAATTACACAATTATCTAAAACATTCAATGCCCCATCATCCACCTATACTAATCGCGAAGTTCGTCAATTATACATTCAAGCCAAGTTGGCAGATCAACAGGGGAATAAATCCAAGTCTAAGTCAATATTACATGAGTTACGATTGGCAACACCACATGATATGCGTATCATACGTCGATTATCACGATTGGAACAGGAGGATGGTAATATACACGCCGCGAAGAGTTTATTATTACATGGATTAACTATCGATTCGAATAATGTATACCTGATACATGGATTGGGACAATTGGAACGTACTATTGGTAATGATTATACTGCCAAGAAGTATTATAGACGTGCCATTAAACAGATACAACAGCAAGAACAACAAGCCAATGGAAAGAAACAGAAACGACCATTTCCCAATCCATATCATGCATTGGGTACATTAGAACATACACATGGTAATATCCGATCAGCATTAAATGTTATCAAGGAGGGTATTAAGTATTGCCCAACAAACCATCGATTGCATCATGCATTAGGTGATGTATACTTAGATGCCAATATGTTAGATTTAGCCGAGGAATCATACTTGACTGGAATACGATATGGACCAGAGTGGGGTAAATCATTCGTTTATACATCATTATCCTATGTATCGTATGCCAAGGGACATATTAATGATTGTCGATCATTATTAAAACAGAGTATTGATATGGCGAATGGCGGTATGCATGGTCAAGGTGTGGTGGCATTGGGTCAATTAGAGGAAAGTTTGGGTAATATAGATGAGGCACGGAAGGTATATAGAGATGCTATTTCACGGTATGAAAGGAAACGACGTAGTCGTAGTCCATATCATCACGGTGGTGGGAAGAAAACTTCCTCCCAATCGAAGATGAACCACAAGAAACGATCGTCCAAGACTTCAGAGGATGATGGTGACATCTTTGACACATCATCCTTGGTCGATGGTCAAGGTAATCGATACACCAAGAGCCATCCAGGCGATAAATGGATTAATGTTTTCAAATCCTGGGCACGTATGGAAGCCATGCATGGCACATATGAAACTACTCACATCGTCTTCAGTAAGGCCGCCCGGCTCTTCCCAAGTAATGTCAGTATGTTGATACAATGGGCTGAACTACAAGTTGATCATGGTGAGACTGAGAAGGCCCGGTTGTTGTATGAGGCTGCATGTCATCGTGTTGGATCGAAGAGTGCCGAGCCATATCAATTGTATGCCGAATTTGAAATGAAACGTAAGAATTACATTGAGGCTCAATCGATACTTATCCGAGGTGCACGAGCTGTTACGGCTGGTAAACACCAGCAGCAGCAACAAGAAGAAGAAGCATCAAGGTCCTCCACATCCTCATCATCGCCGTCTTCCAATCCTTCTTTGGATAGTAGCGACGGTGGCAAGACCTTGGGACTTGCACGTCTCTTCCATACCTGGGGAGTGTGTGAAAATCACCTAGGTACATACTCCCGTGCCGAACAACTATTAGATAATGCCCTCCGAGTTACAGGTCCCGAGGAGGAGTCCTCGGCCATGAGATCATTAATCCTCTATTCCATGGCAAGATTGGAATATTCAAGACAAGAATACCTCCTTGCCCAGCATTGTATTGGACTTAGTATGAAGGAGAATCTATTGCCCGGTGGTAATTATCTAATTTGGAAACTTTGGTCACAAATTGCTGACAAGATGGAGAATGAACAATTGGCCAAGCGATGTAAGGAACAGGCATTATTACGTCGAGAGGAGGAACGGGGTGGATCTGTATCTGATCTGTCTCGGTTACTGGGGGAAAGACGAGATGCTGAATATTATGGTGGACGACTTCCCGAACGGACGGGGTCGGCCATGACTTCCTTATTTCGTAAAACTCCTTGGTATAGTCAAGTTTGTCCACCCAGTGGAAGGATGGATAAGAACTGGTACGATGGAGCGAAACTTTGGGATCTGTAAATATAGTTGGAAGAAATATGTACATATAAGTAAAGTTAATGTGACAAATAGAAGTGTATAACTTGAGACTTTTAGCTTCTTGATTCACAACAAGGTGATCGGAACTTCTTATAAACCTGGTATCTATCCCTCACTTCGGTTCAAACCGCCTAATTTCCGGATCGGCTGTCTCCGGTATCCCTCCTCTCACTCTCGGCAGCTTTAAAATGATGTCTAAAGTATTGCATGTCGGAGTACTTCAAATACTCGGCCTATATGGATCGGGATATGTTCATATTGCATCTATGACTAGCCAATGATATGATCTAGGGACTTTGGTGTTATTTTGTATGCAATGGTGCGCTTGTTGGACAAACTTGGTTCTCAAGTAGGGCCTATTAAAATTGCAACTCTGAACTACATCTGCTATTTTATGTCCCGATCATGGTCTATACAATACTGGTAGTCAAATAATTGACTAACGACCATTCCATGATATGGATAATTGTTGGTTTAGTGTATTTGTTGGTTGACGGCAGTTATTTACGTTGAATCAACGTACCAATTGTAAGCTACTACTTTTGTCATATATTATTGCAATATTTATTTGATTGGCCAATCTAACGCGTATAACCATATCTTATATACCAAAATCACTCAGGCTACATCCGAATACATATAAGAGTATGGGAGATACGTGGGGTCGGTGTTTGAAATGTAGAATAGCACGTATTGTGCAATTAATTTGGGGGATTGGGAAAGATGAGGAATTATCAATTGATTGAAATGCTAGGGAAGGGTATCACAGCAATCAAAAAAGGTGGAAATGGTGGTGAACTTAGGCAATCTTCACGCAATCTCCACCATGCGGTATTCGATATCCACAACAATATCCACCCATGATCCACCGATACCATCATGAGCTGATCTAATCGCTAATTGCAATCTCCACCGCAATGCAATGCAATTCGCAATATAGCGACTTTGAGGTTGGTTTCCACATCAATATCCACCCTTTAGCGATACCAATATCCGATACAATCTCCACCCTAACTAAATCCACCCTAATATACTACAATATCCACACCTAATCTAATATCGTTAACATACTTGTTTTTCCGTTGCTATTCCATTGCAATTACTTTACTACACCTATTGTACTAACTATCTAATAATATACAATTCGGATCATCATCGTCGTGAATCTCAGCATGTTCTCCTGATCATATCAAGATCATCATACGCATCTCCTACTCCTCTCGGAGCCGAATAGTAGCCTCGTCAACACAACGATAATAAAGCTATGCCACAGTTAATAACCGCCCCACTGATATCTATTATTGTCTCCTCTTCTTTTCTCTCCTCTCTCTGCTATGAGGTATCCTCCTATCCTGTTGGGGTAAGCGGGAGAGAGCGGAGTGTCTGGCCGTCGCTTAGAGTGGGATGGCGTTTGGGCTCATTCTTTTGCCAAAGCCATCCTTGCTGGTTGTTGTAGTAGGGGTCAATTAGCGTAGCTGTAATTCAACGTCCTCAACTGAATCGTACATCATCTTCTATCGATCATTGCAACTAACAACAACCGGCCTCGACGACCAGCCCTTGCTTGTGCCACCGACGATCTATACTATGGCTCTGTGTGTGATAGTCGGCGGCGTTGGTTAGCGTAGGCGACGTGCCATGGACATGATAGGTGCATAGGTCGATCGATAAATCGATGATCCAATAAAAACTCTCTCTTCTCTTCATCAGTTATCAATACAACTTGTTGTGGCCGGTGCACATCGTGGCAGTAGTATTGGAGGTTTCGTCTTGTACTCGGCGTCGGACTGGTGATAGTGCTGATTGCAATAGCGATACTACTCGGCGGCAACACACATAATAATAACGTTGGTGATACGTGGTAGTTGTTATTGCAATCGAGGTGTGTGTACAGTGGCTGTTGCTAAATTATGAGCTACTCTATGTGCTACCTCTAGAGGTACACAGACTTAGAGAAATAAAACAACAATCTTCAAAATCAAAGTAACGGCAGAAATTGGTGTGTCATCAGGGTGGATATTGGTTTGGATATTGCATGTGGTATTCAGATGGGAATTAGATTTGTTAGTTTATTTTAGCATGGTGGATATCGTTGTGGATATTGTAAGAGAAGGTGGAGATTGATGTGGAAATATACATGGGTGGATATTGAGTGGATTCTGCTGTCACATCTGCAATATCCACCGCATTATCCACTTTTTTTGATTGCTGTGATTATTGGGTGGTTTAAACGCTTAGGGGGGAGGGGAAGGATTAGATTTAACACTTCATTAGAGTGTGGACTAGTCATCCGTCCAATCCTGTTGCTCTGTATGGATTAATCCTAGTATTGATGTGGGCACTATTCTACTCCGAGCAAGCGGGAGATAGCGTAGTCCATTGGGTTTAGCACAGAGGTCTCTAGAACTAATGGGGAACTACTTTGTGCTGCTGATATATATTCAATATATGTATATGCTTTCTAACAATTACTCACCAAAAAAGAACGTTATGAAGTTGAGAACAAACTCTATCAGTTGCGAGAACATAATCATATCACACATTTATTTATTCTACATACAGCTTATTGAGAACAATAGTATTATACATACAGCTAATTGAGAACAATATTATAAGGATTTATTTAATCAAATGCATTATATACTAATATTAGGAGGCACAACGACCCGTAAGAGCTGTCCTGCCATTCTTTCAACATAAGTGTTCCAATATATATTTCGCAAAAGATATGCTCGTTTGGTACCTCTCTCCTTACTCCCTTCTCATCCACTGAAGCAGCTACATGATTCCTCACTCGTATAACATGTCTCAATACATAAACCATCAATACAGGGCACGCATACCGAACCTAATTATGAAATAGTCTCTAATCACCAATACAGAGACAATAAATTGAGGAAAATTGGGACGTTTTGCATCGAATACAAAGGAAACATCCCCCACAATAACCCCACAACGCATCCCAAGCATACATATGACCAATATCTACTCTGAGGATGTATAGGATTCCGTACGAAAGCATTATAATGAGCTCAATCCTTTATTTAGATGGATTTGTTGCACTAAAACATCATGTTACTTACCAGTAGCAAATATCCTGACGATCGCTGGAACAACAGGCAATGAGTGATGTGGGCTAGCCAAGTTGTACAGCTTACGAGTACGATCTGGCCATTTGGCCAGATACGATTGGAGAAACCGTTTATCGCCATGAGACAGAAAATCCGTGTGTGAACCGAAGGGCCCTTAATTTTTTGATCACATGATGTGCACATTTTTGTTTGCTTGCTAGCTACACTTTATCTTATTACTCCAATTCAACAATACTCACAATATATATCTAAATATTCGGTCTAAGTTGAGATAAAGAGACGGTTTATGGATGTGTGATGCGCTACACAAGAAGACACAAGAGTAGGGAGGATTTCTATTTGAAGTTTATTCAGAAAAAAGTTTCAATATCTTGAAACTTCTACCCTCACCAATCACACCTCAATCCTCCTACTCATCGTCTCGTCTCGTACTCTCTCATTATTTCTAAATGCCTCGAAGGAAGTCACTAATACCATGGCAAAGCCTTGTATTACTTGTATCAATCGGTAGTACTTATCATCATAGCCGCGGCAGTGGAGGTAATAAATCAAACAATATATGCTATTGCAATGCACAATTAATAAATGCATATGATCAAGCGTATGGATTATGGGATATAAAGTTGAGTAAACATTTGTTTGCTAGACGAAGATGGCATGTTGATACAATATCATCATCAGCTTTGAATGATGATGTAGATGGTGGTAGTAGTGGAAAAAGTGAGAGGAGAGGCAAAAGAAAGAAGATTGCTTCGGGAGATTTGCAGTTGATGTTTCCAAATGTTATACAACAAAGCGTAGAGCAAAACGACAATAACAATGGCGATGATACGAGAGGAGACAACAATCAAGATGAAACTGCACAATCACATTCTACCATAGGTGAGCAACAGCAAATACAAACTACAACGACGATAAGCAAGCCTGTGAAATCTGTGTCATGCACATTAAATTTAGAACGGAGCGGCAAGTTTAGATTATCGTTGGTAGAAGAGACTAATAGACATATACATCATTCACATAAGGAGAAGATAGCTCTAGATGATAGTGCATATAAAGAATCTCAGTCATCATCAACATCATCTAACATGATACCAAGCAGAAACAAACATCAACCACTCCAAGGAGAATGGTATCTCACTCCCAATCCATACTGTGTCACCGATCGACAATATGACACTCTCCTACTAGTATCCGAACCACGTATGAGACGTATACGTAGTCAATATTCATCAAAACGTACACTACCCACATTGAGTAGACTATTATCATCATTCTCTTTTACCGAATCATCAAAATCAATGGTAATTGAAAGAGCAACAGTCGAATTACGATGTAAACTCTACGGTCGATATAGTATGGGATCAATACGTAATATATTAGGTAGGAAACATGGACGGAGTTGTGGAAGAATGGTATGTGGTAGTATTGTTATTGTTAGAGAGGTGATTTCTACTAGTAATAGTAGTAGTGATGATGAAAGTAGTAGAAGAAGAGTTAGGAAGAAGGAAAAGACGAGGGAAGTTATTGGTACCTTTTCTGGTAGAACGATTGTTGATACAGGTGATGATAGGGCTATGACTAGTAGATATGATAATACAGAAGATGATGAGAAAGAAGAAGACTATGACGATTCAGACTTTGAGCGCTTTTGAAGCGGAAACATGGATCAATCATGGATGCGAAAATTTCGTCGTGATATAACATCAACCTGCTTTGGTTATATTTACCACTAAGGAAATATGAACATATCTGATGATGATTTATTCAAAGATCCTCCACCAAAAGAGGACTGTGAAATCTGTATGCTACCGATTCCATACGCACAATCATTATGTAGAGTGGGGAAAACTTATATGCCTTGTTGCGGGAAGGTGCTTTGTAGCGGATGCATTATTGCATCATTTACAGAAATGGAGAAGGGAAATATGAAACAGTGGTGTGCCTTCTGTAGACTGCCTTTTCCGCGCACAAGTGGTGAGTTTACCAAGAGGTATAATAATCGGATGAAGGTCAAGGATGCCGAGGCGTTTCGAATGCTAGGCAAGTGCTATCTTGACGGAGGAGGTTTTGTAAAGAAAAGCATCAACAAGGCCATTGAATTATGGAATCGAGCTGTTGAACTTGGTTCTATTGGTGTACATTATTACCTTGCTACTGCATATTTGGAAGGTAGATATGTTGGGAGAAATCCAACAATAGCTCTTCATCACTTCAAGATGGCAGCTATCGGAGGTCATGAGAAGGCAAGGTATTATCTTGGTTTGTTCGAATACGATAATGGTAATCATCATCGAGCAATGAAACACTTTATGATTGCAGCGAGAAGTGGATATGATGATGCTTTGAAGGAGGTTGGAATGGGATACAAAGCGGGGCATGTGACTAAAGATGACTATGCAAGTACATTACGTGCTTACAAAGAGTCACAGGATGAGATGAGTAGTGAACAGAGAACCAAAGCAGAGATGGAATTTCCTTTTAAAGACTAGAGTCATTTGTTGTCGTACCCTATTTCTTTATACGCGCAGTTGACTTAAATCTGTTTGTGTTCAACAAAAGGTAGCCTGTTTATATCTTTACTCAACATCAACTACCTGGTTACTTCTCTTTAAATCTAACTATCAATACAAATAATATCCTATTTCACATTTGCCTTGTTAACATATATGTGGTCGGCATCTTTTTCCGTAATCAACCCTTCAACTTCTAAACCAATTTTCCACCAGAATAGACTGACTCAATGTTGCCTCGCTCTCTTTTCTTCCTTTCATACACACCAATTACAAATAGTGCCACTGTGACCAAACTTACACCAATCATGACATATAATAGAATGGCCAACCCACTTCCTGCAAAGCCACCACTCGTATCACTCATGAATCCCCACTTTCCTTTACCATTCTTACTCCTTGAACTCTTGCCTGAATGGTCATTCCATGTACCCGAATTGTCAGTATCATAGTGATAATAGTACTCTCCATCCATTGTCTTTACTACTGTGCATACCGAATCCAAGTCTTGAGCATACTCATAAGTCATATCATATTCATACCAATCATACGCGCTGAATTCATCATCATCAGCAAGGTACGGGTTGTAGTACTGATTCTGATCATCGTCACCTCCGGTGCTGTATGTTGAGCAGCTACTGAAGGATACTGCGCCTTCATCTTCGAATATACCCGAACAATAATCATTCACTTGATCTTCGTTATTGCCATTCTGATTCTGTGCATTTCCTCCGTAGTAGTCGTCATCTCCTGGGTTGTAGTTTGGATTTGTGGAATAATCTTCTTGAGCACATGTCATGGGTTCACTGAATGTCTGCTTGATGAATGTTTCAAACTTGCTAAACACATTAGCATCATTATATACATAATAACTTGGGGATGAGAAGAAGAGAGGGGAAATTAGAGAGGGAAAGGAAGTGAGTAAAAAGTAGAAGCGAATCGCCGACAACTTGACAATCCATGCTAGTTCTTACTCACCTTGGTATATCCTCAAATTTCTTGAGTGTAGTATAAACAGTACATTCATTATCTAGAAATACTGCCAACTCAACACCATCACCTGAATACGGACTGCACATGAACCCAACATACAAATCGTTTCCATTGAAATTGATCCCTGTATTAAGACATTGAGATACATCTTCAATCATTTCAAGTACGGCTTTATCTTGTTCCTCTTGATCATTTGCATTAGCATTGTTGCCATTGTAATCATCTGTGTATGTTGTTGTATAATCGTCGTTGGAAAGACATCCATATGCTGAACATCCATCACAGGTAATGTAACTTGCTGCTCTTCGCTGCTGCTGATCAATTGGGAATAAACGACGAGCGGCATCATCTCCGTTGTAATAGTTGGCCATATCATCTCCTGCCGCATATGCGTCATCTCCACCATTCCCTCCATCATCATTCACTGCATAGTTGGCTGAATAGGCATCATCACCTCCATTGTTTCCACCATCATCATTCCCTGATGATACACATAGGTTGTAGTAATATTGATCACATGCATTGCAATAGTTGGACATCACAGTGCTACAATATAAAGGTGAGACAGGAGGAGAACAATTCGTTAGCAAGAAGTGAACATGAAGAGCACATCATATGCACAAGAATATCTCTCTCTCAACCAAATATGCAAATCTAACCCCAACCAATCACACAACAGGTAACTCTTTTGAAACATCTCTACCAATTCCACTTTACACTTCAAGACACCCTAAACCCAACAAAAAACCAACGTACCTAAAGTAACTAGCAACATTCTGCACAAATACACTTAAATCAACCATATATAAATCATCTTCTGATTCATAATAGGTACAGTCGTTTCCATTATAATCACCCTGCAAGATGTAGTCGTAGGAATCACAATATATATGGAAATAAGGGAATAGAGAAGTATGAGTATGGTATGTTTGACGGTTGTAAACAAACAACAAACAGAAACAAAAATAAAAGAAACAAAAAACACACAAGTTGTGAACAACACACACAACAAACCCCACACAACATACAAAACACACAAACTTACATTATCACAAACATGAAACAATGCAAAGCTCTTAGTACTCATAATCTGTCCATTCTTTGTATAATCAATAACATTTTCATCAAATAAATCTTTATCTAATAATTGGAGATCGATACATTGACTAAATTTTAATGTGTGTGATGATGTTATTTCTAGATTACCGTCTAGTTTTCGATGCTTTGGTTGGTGTTGTTTATGTTGCGTAGTAGTATCGATGTTGATATTATTGTTGATTGCATTGTTCTTTGGTCGGTAGGGACGTGCACTTTGCAATAATGCTTTAGTCAAAGCACTGTTGTTATCAGTATCGAAATTTTGACTGTTATTAAGATTGTGTGGTCTACCGCCGACGGATACTTTCGCCACCGCCAATAACAAGGCTACTATATTAAGTCGTCTTCTCCCTGTCTTCTTCACCATGGTTTGATGTAACACAAGGTCGTTATGCCGGCCCGCCGCCGTACCGCCAAGTTATCGATAGTCGATATTCACATAAAGAAAAACGGCTCTTATTTCTAAGGTATCCTTTATTTAAGAACCTATGATGTACTCTATCTCTATGACTCAATTAAATATTGGCAATGCAACCATACAAGTACAACCTCAATATAGATATTAGTATACAGTGGAAGTACTCACTATATCAGTTTTTGACGCTCTTGCGATTGGTAACTCAATTGCAAATTTGATACATATCTTGTGCACATTAGTGGTACGATAATTTCAAGTAGTGTTTGTATGTTGTTGTTGTTTTAGGAGTTGTCATATATTGCATTGCAATGAGTGAGATCGAAGATTGAGTGGCGGAGTATTAATTGCAAAAGAGAGTGATATGATGATACGGAAAAGAAATAACGGTAATACAAAATGGCAAACACCTCTACCCACAACATTGTCTTCCCCCACAATAAAGAAACACAAGTATAGTAGAAGTGGATTAGATAATGTTACAATGGTAATGTGTTCATCAATGTTATGCATTCTTCTAGTATTAGTCGGTTCTATCATGTACTGGTCCTCTTCAACAATCATCCCTACATCCATCATTGAAAGTGAAGTACATGTGTCAAATATCATTACTCAAAGAAGAGTTATAGATCATACTACTTCTATACAGTATGTCAATTTACAACAACAGCAAGATGTATGGGATGTAGTAGTAGTTGGTTGTGGTCCAGCCGGTTTAACATCAGCTTTATTCGCCAGTAGAATGGGTTTATCAGTACTAGTATTAGGCTCTCCATCTGAAGGTAGCTTATCAGGTACTAATCACATTGACAACTTTCCATCCTTCTTTGATCAAACCAATGGTGGACAATCATGGATTGATATAACAATGAATCAAGCACATACATCTGGTGCACAATTTGCAAATCCTACAATAATGGCAAGTGGTATAGCACAAACAAAAGTAAATGACATGTTACAAGTGCTATTGAACACAAATATAAAAGTGATTACTAAAACAATCATAATAGCATCTGGATCAACTCCCAACAAACTAAATCTACCACATGAAAGTACATTATGGGGTCATTCATTACATAATTGTGCATTATGCGATGGTGATGTGTACATACCACAGAATGGTAGTAGCAAGAAGAGTGTGGTAGTTATAGGCGGAGGCGAGGCTGCGGTCGAAGCGGTCTTACTATTGCACAACCTAGGTGTCTATCAAATACATTGGATACATCGACGTCAAGATTATAAAGCAAGTTCAATCAATTTAGAACAAGTACAACAGTTGAATAATGTTGATATCTGGAATCCATTCGTTGTAGTTGAATGGATAACAAGAGAAACCAATATAAAAGGAAGAGAAGAAGATCATCGCCCATCTCAACTAACATTAGATGGAGTTCGTATTGTTGGTGCTACTAGTAATGGAGATGTTGATATGGAGTCAACATCGTCACTTACCATACCATGTGATGGAGCATTTCTCATGATTGGATCGACACCAAAAACAGATTGGTTGAAAGATTCAGGAGTTGATATTGATCCTGTATCAAAGTTGATTCGCCTTAGTAAAGAACACAATCCACAATATTCAACTGCTACTTCGATACAAGGAGTGTTTGCGGCAGGTGAAGTAGTCGATGATATCTACTGTCAAGCATTAACCGCGTCTTCGGATGGTGCCAAGGCAGCTATTGATGCTCAACGATACTTGCATTCCAGTGGTATGGAGACTAGTACATCTAAACACAATTCAAAGACTGTTAAACAAGTTACAAGACAACAACAGAAAAAAGAAGTGGAACAAAAGATTGATGGAGTAGACTGTAATCTATCAAAGGCTGATTGTATCGAATCAGTGGTATCAAAACATCCGGTTGTGGTATTCTCAAAGAGCTATTGTCCGTATTGTCGACGAGCATTGGAAGCTATACATTCATTCTCATTGAGAGCAGGATATATAGAACCATTAGTGATAGATTTGACGGAACTGTCAAACATGCCTGAGATACAATTTACACTGGGAGAGATGACAGGACGACGAACGGTACCAAATGTCTACGTTGGTGGCAAAAGTATTGGCGGTGGTGATGAAACTACAGCTTTATATAGAAGTGGTGAGCTAGAACAGTTACTACGCAGAGCTGGAGCAATTCAATAGTAGTCTTGGAATACTATATCGAATTACAACACACTCAACTCTACTCGTTGGACTCGATACTTTCAACAATCTTCATTTCATGATCATAACGAGACTTTCGGATAGTGAGCATCTCAGATTGAATCTTCTTCACTGATGATAAGGAGGCAGACATCATTTGGGAAAGCTCCTTCTCATAAGAGTCACCTTTACCAACATCTTTCAGACTGAAGTCTGTGGTAGTCTGTAAGACTTCGTGCTCAGCATGGTAAATCTCTCGAACACTACCTTCATTGACCAAGAACGATCGACAGGACACAGACTTAGCACCATCAGTACTCTTAGTAAAGTTCTCATTAACTTTTTGAATGACTCTGACGCCACCGCCACTACTTGGGAAACGTTCAGACTCTTTTGGTTTGGCATCATCCTGAAGTATTGAAACATTTATCTCTCGACGAACAAGATTATCAGAACGGTTATGAAAGTGCTCTGTAATAATGGAGGATGTACCATTCTCCTCAACCTGCTCGATCCTCTCGACGAGTCCATCAACCCTAGCCTTTGGGAGGAACTTGAGAGAGCTCATCTTACCTGCTACTTCCATCCTTTCAGTGATGAAATGTTCCTGTTGCACAGAAAAATACTCATGATGCATGTTAGGGCGTCGTGTTCGCTTGATCATATGATCTGTCCTGTGAGTAGGAGAGAAGATCTCAATTGTTTCTAAAGCTACAGTTCTGGCAGTGTCTTCATATTGGGTTACTCTATTGGCAACACCTTGAGGGTCGACGTTATCACCGAACAGTTCTATCTTGGCTTTTTCTAACAAGATGACCCTCTTGCCACTTGGTGGATAACGAAGGAGGAACTTATCTTTGGAAAGACTAATTGCCTTTGTCCATGAGTTAGTAGGCAAGGTTTATGTTTCTGGAAGGACTGATACCCACTGTTTGGTATCATCAAAGTCGAATATATCAACATTGCCTTCGCTAACATTGATCAAACAGTTCTTGTCATTACAAACGGATACGATTTGTGAATACGGAGACTTGTCAACAGGATATACCACGCCAGTGGAGGCCTCGATGAAGATGTCAGCGTCCAAATCCTTCGTAACGCTTGCCTTTACGAGTACCCAATTATGTGTAGAATTATCTTCCGCAGACTGTTTATCACTAAAGCACTCGTCCTTGATACAAATGCCTACACTATCATTTCCCTGTGTCAAAATGAGTTGTTGATGACTCTGTTTCTTGAGACGGATCCACTTTGGTGCCTTACCAAACACAACAAAAGCATCATATCCAGCTCCCAAGAGCAACGATGCGAGGAGGAAGGACATGTCTAAGCAATCACCTGCTGCCGAATCCAATGTTTGTGAGGGTGAGACTACTACTTGACCCAACGATTTATCGTAAGAGAGTGGTTCGTAGGTCACATATCGAGCAATGAAGTCTGCTGCCGAGTTCAGATCAAAGAATTCAGAGTACGGGAGGAGTGTAGGCGTGATGTAAGTACAAACGAACTTCTTAATGCCAACTTCATTTGTGGGTTGCAGGAAACAAAGTCTGTCCTTTAGGTGCGGATTAGATTGAATGAAATTATCTACTGTATCATTCAACGTTTTCTCGGCAGCATTGTTGATATTGCTATCTTGCACATCTTCTTGAGATAGCAATTGTTTGAGCCGTATATTCTTCAAGGAAGTCACTCCTTGTGTTGTGCAGCTCATACTTACAAGTGTGGGCTGAAAGCAGAGTGTGTTGTGAAAAAGTAAAAGTGAGAGTCGGGGGTACTTGACTTTTAGGTATGTACTGATTTTCATTTCATTTTCATAATATTATTAGATGACGAGTGATATTATTAATCAATTGATGGCGAGCGATATTGTCATTTCAATAATCGGCTAGTATGAATAATTTCAATGATGATAGCGGCAGACGTAGAGCGGCACTACGTGTTAAGCAGAGGCGGCGGCAAGATGAAAAGACTTGGTCACGTAGTGGGAAGTTGAAGTCAAACAGAAATAGGAGACCGTCTTCATCCAATACTGGCCGACGCCTGCAATCGTCAACTAATAGACGACCATCATCCTCTAGTTCTAGACCATCACATGAAAAGCCATGGGACGATCGATTCATCTACGAAGATGAAACAGTTTTAGCGCATGCTACCCAAGCAAACCAAAAGAGATTGGATAGTGCTCAGAGACGGAGAAGTGTGGAGGGAAAGAAAAACAATGCCAATGATGATACACAAGCCAAGCATCAAGCAGCTCACGGTTGCAAATCTACTCAATATACTGAACGTGCCGATGGAGAAGCGGGTCGTTCGGAGATCTTAACATCTCCAATCTCCAACGTGCAGCCAGACAATGAACTTATCGGTACAAAAGAAGTATCAACATCTCCCTTTGATTTGGATAAAGTCAACGCATCACTGGAGGCTGACGCTGCTGCTAATGATCCTTTACAGCATACTCCATCTATAGTAAATGAAAATTCACTACGTACACCTCACCAAACAAGTAATGAACCAATAACGAATCCTCTCTTCTCATTACCACTGGACAAGGACAAAGTTCAAACTATACTCGAGAACTGTGCGGACCTTTTGTATACTATTGAGTTGGAAGAGGAGTTACTTCGACGTGATATTGCATCGAGGGATCACCAAAATCATCAGTCAAGCACAAACAGTGATTGTACGGATACAGAGAGACGGGAAGAAAGGTACGAACAACACATACCGGTAAGGACCGAGCCACAAAGAATACAAGAGGCAGGGACCGAGCCTCAAAGAATACAAGTACCCTCGGAGAAACATATAAATCGATACAAGTACAGCAAAGAACAACAGCAACAAGTCGTCACGGATCTTCAATACCAAGAGATTGCTGAGATCTTAGCTGAGAAGATATTGGATGAATGTATTGCTGATATTGCGCAGGAGCTTTATGGACACGATAGGTAGCTATATGATAATGCAACTTTGAGAGATGTATATTACCTATTCTAAATGTAGCTTTAATATAGCTTAGCAGGGATACGTTTGCTCATAGACCTTGCCGTATAGCATAAAAGACGTCAAGGACAAGTGTTAAGTCATCTGTCCCAACATCGAGTAAAGTCTTTATGTAATCATAAAGGAAGAATTGCAGCCCAATGACCAAGAAGAAGAATACAGCTCGTGCAGGGAAACCAGCAAATAAGTTTGTAATACCCCCGTCGGCAGCAAGTAGTTCTTTGACAATCACTCTCCAGTCTTTTGTTTCCCCTTCTTCTCTGGAAGAGGCTGACGTAAGTGTCAGTATCAGATCAGCTGGATGAGAAACCAAAGCTCCCGCTATGCCTGCTATGGCTCCACTAAATGCTGATAACAGGAGACCATAGCCTCCGACACCAACTTGTATCTTAACATCATCACCCAACAAGTTGGCACTATTAATCAAGTTGGCAATACTACCAGCCGCAAGGTCAAAGACTAAGAACTTGGTAACAGCAAAGGGAAGCTCTCTACTAACAATCGGATTGAATGACGACCATAATGGCTTGATATCTTCCGTCTGCAATCCCGGTGGCAGTAGTGCTGCCACCGGCGAAGAAGAAGATGTTGGCGTTGATTCTATTGTTGCTCCACGCTTCAGTCTATTTTGTTCAACAAACTCATCAAATACCTTGGCAACACCTTGATTCTCGGTTGTACTCATACTTCGTACTCGTAATATCTCAAAGGGTGCTCCAGCTGCACATGTCAATAATGTAGCAAGTCCGGCAGCGGCAAGAAATAGAAACTCATTTGGCCCTGCGTCTTCATTAAAGAAGACTGCACTAAATGACCGTCTGAACAGTTCAGTAGCTCCAAAGCCAAACAAACCAAACACAACTGATGTTATGAATGTGATATCAGCACTCTGAAACAGCGACAGAGGTCCACGCACCTCAATCAGACTCTGCACTACCTGTGTGGTACCAACAACCGGAGGAGTAGATGATGAACCCTCTGATGATTGTGAAGCTGCAGCCTTTTCAGTAGCCAACTTTATAATCTCTTCATCATTCTGTAGTTGTATCTTTGTCTTTACCAATTCCAATGGATTCAAAGCAGTACGAACTAACACTGTGCATATCGCACCAGAGAGTGCAAGTCGGAGGTATTGATCACCACTTAATGTTAGAGCATTCTTGGTCACTGGTGCCTTGCCTATTCCACCAAACAAAGGATCGATGGATCGACATGCCTTTGAGGACATTAGTGTCATTTCAGATTGTGCCGGTAGTGATGGTATAGAGAAGTATTCACCCTCCTTTGAGAATTGAGGTCGTGTACTTGATGGTAGTAAAGCAATTGGGTCATCTTGTATCGTCATTATAGCCTCATTTGACAATGCATCTAGAGTATCTTGATTCTCCTTTCTCAGATCTCTTGTATCAACAACATCACCATTACGAGTACTCATTTGTGTAACACTTGCCAATGTTAATTGATTCTCTTCTAAATCTTTTGTTTGGTATAGCGTCTTGGGTGTAGCAAACCAATCAGGATCTTCTTTTGGCAAGTTTAACAATACTTTCGGCGGATTGTTGAGGAGGTATCCACTCCCTCCTTCAACTATATTAACGCCTACAATCTTGTATTCTAGTTCCACAATAGCCTTTGCAGGTATAACTTCTTGTTTTATTCTATCGTTTCTCTTTCGTCGGAGTGATTTGCGTTCCCGTATCTCCACTGTGGGTACTACTGGCTCTGCACCCTTGCGTATTTGATTTCCACCGTATCCATACCCAGGATCTAAGACAATGATTTCAGAAACGCTACCATTCCGATCAATAATGGCAGCTGTTTCACATTGTTTTGATATTGTTGATACTGATCCTCGTGGTTGTTTAATGATCACCTCGGGTGATACTGTATATCCACTACCGCCATCTATTACTTTGATTCGTAGAATACGTGTCGTTGGTTTTGTAATTGGTATAATCTTGGCTGGTTTATATTCATCTCCAAGTGGTGGTGGCGATTCCACTGCAACTATATCATCTTGTTTTATATCAGTCTTGCTATACCCCCCGCCTTGTCTACTTGATAATCTAAAATCAGTATTGTCATTATAACTCTCTGATATTACATCACTCAATTCGACTTGCTTTATACTACCATTATCAATCTCACCTAACAAACTTCTAATTTCATTCACTGGTTGTAATTCAGGATTGGATATAAGTGAAAATAATATAGCTAGTTGTTGTTTCTCTTGTATACTTGTATATCGTGCTGATAGTAAGGAGAATAGGTTTAATATCCCCTGTTTTGCCAACTTGTTTGCTTCTTTCTGCGCATTCTTTGATTTACGTTTGGCTAACATTGATGACTTTTTAGTTTGTGCATTCTTCCTTCCCTTTCCTCTATTACCAGTGGTTAGGATATTGAATAATGATGGACTTTTATCAGTTTCTCTAACGGATTGTGCAGGCATTACTGCATTCACACCAGCCTTGGCGGCGGCTACACTTGCATAACTACCATATGGACCTAAAAAGTAATCGGCTAATCCAACCTCGACACTTTCAGCAAATTGTGCAAATATTTCATTAGCATCAATCACTACCTCTTCATTATCAACAACTTTAGACTTGCTATTCTTATCCCACCAAGCACTAGCCGCTGGATCATAACTTAGTAAGAATCGACTTAGATATGTTATAAATCTTGTCTCGTATACATTCTGTATTAATCCTGTACTACTATTCAATAAACTCTTCTTTCTGCTATCTTTCACTTCCTGACTTTCTTGTTTGGATTTTAATCGTATACCCCGTGCTGCGGCACTTCCACCTTGTTTGATCATTATATTTTTTGGTGAGTATAGTTCACCTGTTGTGTCTATTTCAGATGATGCTAGTGCTGGTTGTGATGATGATGATGATAGTAGTATTGATGTGGATAGGAGCTGTAATAGGGCTGTACGTCGTGATATATCTTGTGTATAGGATGATTTAGATTGAGGAGATTGTATTCTTTGTATATAAGTTGATGGATCTTCTATATTGTCTGGTAGGGTTGTACGACGTTGTAAAGTTGATGGATCTATACCGTCGAAATGCTCACATTCTTCATCGTCGGTATCTCTTTCTATCCTTGCAGCCAGTCTACATATGCTATTTCTCTGTCTATCATATACCAATGTATTAGCATATCTACTAGTCCTTCTTCTATTGCAATTGATATGATATCTATTCTGTATCTGATATGCTAAAGTTGATGATGATTTGTGTTCCCATCTTCTTCTTCTTGTATTTTGATTTTGTGCATATGATGTGCATTGCAATGACGATGTATGCTTTGCAACAGAAGACAGTATCAACAACAGGAAGAAATCTATAGTAAAGGTAGCCATTGTTCAGTGGTTGCAATGAGGAGTGAGAGCGGCGGCTTAGCATGCGCCAACGTCATTGTGAGGAGAAGATAGGAGCGTAGAGTGATTTTCCTCGGCCGTTTGTAAATATTGTGAATAAAAATGCAAGAAACGAGGAGTAGGGGCAAGAGGAGAGTGCATGCAGTGGCCTGCAATGATCGATATGCTAAGATAGTGGTTGATTTCCTTGTTTACATACCTATAATGCCAGGTGGACCATACAATAGCACCTGGGAGATCCGCTAGTTTATATCCCGAAAATGAATTATCGGGATATATTGGGATGATTTATCGGGATACGTTATTTAACGGGATTATTATCGGGATATCGGGATTTTTCGGGATCTCGTAAATGCAGTATCTTAGTAAAATTATAGTCCCGAAAATGAATATCGGGATATATCGGGATGATTTACCGGTAAATATTACTTAACGGGATGATTATCGGGATATCGGGACATCCCGGGATGAATTAGCGAGATACCTTATCAATATGCGGATCTCCCTGGGCATACTTTTGCTGACCAAATATCAAACAGAAATTGCCTGATATATGTTTGAGATTTTTGCCTGATCTCAAAGCTGCTATTTGCTGTCGTTCCTCTCAAATAAGCAAGGTAGGCAAGTTACAGAGTGACCTATTAGTGTACCTACTTGGTTCATGAGTCTGAGCACAAGCTGGAGACAGCAGGGTGTGTAGTTGGCAAAAGGACGGGGTATCCAATTGCGTGATGGCTTGCTCTGGCTCAGACCAACTACAGATTACACTCTCATCATATCTGCAATCAATGATGTACATATTGAGTCATCTACTGCATGCAGAGCTAGTATACATATTAGCATGAGGGGTCATGGGAAGTTGAATGGCATGCAAGAATTTCTGTCCCTAAAGAGAATAGTCGTCGGTATCTTATGAAGATATGTATCCAAATCGCCGAATTCAGTGTTTCGTCGGCATTTTCGTGTAAATGATCGGATTTTTGTACCATCTCAACGCTTGCAGTGCACTAACAATTGCAACAGCTTGCTCATAAATCCACTACTACCGACGGCATATACTACTCTTTGCCTCTCTCTTCATTTATCACATAGAATATAGATTATAATCATGGTTAAGTTCTCCATCCTAGCATTGGCAACCGCCATCGCCTCCGTCTCGGCCACCTCCACAACCAAGAAAACCATTAACCTAGGCAACCGTCAGTTACGTGCCAATTCACCATCCACCAAGGCATTAATGAAGCATGCCATTAAAGTCAAGGGCGGTGCTGCACGTCGTTTAGACGGTGAAGCCGAGGAGATGCAAATTACCGGTTCACACTACATGCAATTCGATGAATGTATCGATGTAACAACCTACGATGAGGAGCTTATCGAAGATGAAGATTTAGTTTCGTATGCCAAGGCTGGTACTATTGTACCAGTTGCTAACTATGTTACCTTCTACTTAACTGACTATTCAGGACAGGGTATGGAATATGAAGGTAATAAGTATATGGTACCATTGGCTACATGGTTAACTAATATGGCTAAGGTTCATGCCGAGGAACGTCAGAATTATTGTGAGGGATGTGATTATGATTATTGCTACCCCGAACAGGAAGAGGAGGAGGAAGAGGAACAGCAGGAGGAAGAAGAGGGTGAGGAAGGTAAGTTGACTTTGGTTGTTATTGTTTGATATGGGCGTATCATCGCTTTTGCAATTTGTTTTTGTATGT
>Ga0214481_100125_pt1 | contig 36197 bp, 29 predicted proteins | sample M1_20Mar14CPVII9_4_FD_165057 | JGI IMG/M metagenome (GOLD analysis project Ga0214481, IMG submission 165057) | Marine eukaryotic communities from Monterey Bay, California, United States - M1_20Mar14CPVII9sort6BwellG10 | ecosystem: Environmental > Aquatic > Marine > Unclassified | place: USA...
AAGGCCTTCAACAACAATTGGTCACTGTTCAGAAGAAACTTGATGAAGCCGAGAAGCTCGTCGTGTCACTAGAAAATGATCTTCAACTAGCGGTTGCCACTCCGGCTACACCTTCCACACCAAGTCGGTCGAATAGTGACGTTCCCTATGGATCAACTAATCCTCCAAGTGCAAACACATTACAAACGATTTTGGATCCGAATGCACCTCCCCTTCCCGATCAGCAGACCAGTAGCTCGGCACCACCATTGACACCTGTTACGTCCGCTGCTGAAAAGGCAAATGACGATCATTCAGTAGCTACCATTGTCATGGCTCAGCGCGATCGACTCCGCGCAAGATGTGATGCCCTCGAGGCAGAGCGTGATAGTTTCAAACGTGAGCTTCAGGTACAGGTTCAAACAGCCGAGTCACTCAAAACTGACAATACAAAGTTGTATGAAAAGGTACGATATCTACAGAGCTACTCCTCCAAAACTGGAGGTGGATCTGCCTATATGCGTGGTGGTAGTGGTAGAGGTTCAGATCGTGATCTAGATCTGGAAGCTCTTGAGCAGAGGTATGAGGCATCAGTGGATCCGTTCAGACAATTCAGTAGAGCAGAGCGTCAAAGGAAGTTTAATGAAATGAACCCAATGGAAAAGATTGTGTTTATTGTTGCCAAGACTACACTGGGAAATAAGGAGATGAGAACTGCCCTCTTTTGTTATGTATTGGCACTGCATCTGCTAGTCTTTGTGACGACTTACCATTGGTCACACTCGAGCTCTTGTGATTCATTGCATAGTCATGAGGCGTTGGCTCATTTCCACGGAGGCGTACCTTTTGAAAACAAGGGAGATGGCTTGGCAGCTAATCCTCCTTAATATATGTTCAGTGTATAGTATAGTAGTTTAAACTTAGACATTGATATCACTATCAACACTTGAAAAAGTGTACTGGTGAGTAAAAGGTGAGTAAAAGGATACCCCATTCAAATTACCTACCGCATGCCCATGTACCGACCATCACTCACCACACAAAAGATTTGATGGCGAGCTAGGAGTGAGATAGCAGGGAGTAGACAACCATGGATATAAGCAACAGACTACCATCCCGTCTCATAATAGTAGCAGGAACATATGACGGTGTCTTAGCCGGCTGGGATACCAGTAGTGAACACATACAAGAGGAAGAGACTGATATACAAAAGAAACATTATGATATAGATTTAAAATTATTACGACGGAAGAATGATGGCAAGTATTTAAAATTATCATTTGCAATGTCAGCTCATGAGGGGAGTGTTCGTTGTTTAGATGTTTCGGGTGGTGGTATCAGTAGTAATAGTACAAAGAATAATGATGATAAGAAGAAGAAGAAACGTCAAAGAAGTGATTCTGTCGACTCTTCAAATAAACAGCAAGAGGAAGAAGATGTACCATTGCCTGGCTCGTTACTATCAGGTGGATATGATGAAACAATTAATGTATTCAACTTACAAAAGCATAATCAGGTTGGTGAATTAAAAACACCATCAGACTTGGGTTCTCCATTATGTTGTGCCTTTGCTCCTCCGTCAAATAGTAATTCAACTACAACTACTACAGGAGTTACCACTACTACACATGCATTGGTTGGACTAACATCTGGTAAAATTATACTCTACAAGAAGAAGGACATGTCAGTACAACATATACTATCAGGACATGACACACATGGTGTACAATGCATTGCAGTCCATCCAACCGGTAAGATGGCATTAAGCGGTGGCCGATCCGATGGTAAGATTATCCTTTGGGATTTAATGAAGGGACGATTGGCATTTGTTATTAAATTGCCAAAGATAAAAGTAGCAGGTGGTAGGGGAGGAGTAGGTAAAGGAGGAGGAGGAGGGCAGCTTCAGACTGTGAATCATATAGTATGGAGTGATGACGGATCACGATATGCATATTGTTATGGTAATAAGATTACTGCACGGGATGTTGCAAGTAGTGCTAGTGGTGGAAATGGTGAGGAAGGAGGAGCAGATGACTACTTATTAGATGTTGCAATGCCATCAAGGGTGAATCAATTAGCTTTCGTTGGTGGTCCGGAGGGTATATTTTTATGTGCGGCCTGTGATGATGGTGGATTACCGGTATTGGAAGTTGGTCAACTACTTCTTGATGATGAGGATGATGAGGAGGGAAAGAATACTGCTCAGAATGAACGTAGGGCAATCATGGCAATTGAACCAGTTGATGATATCGTGGCTGGTGATGATCGATTTAAATGTATAAAGAGTGTAGAAGGAGGGAGTGGCTTCTTAGTTGTTACCGCGAATAGTGGTGGTATTGTAAGTTTAATGGATTTGGAAGGCGCGGCAAGGATGATGTTAACTCCTCCGTCTGAAGGTATGGGAAGCAGTGGAAGTGATAGTGACGATAACGAATCAGAAGATGATTCGGATGAGGATGAAGATGATGATGTTGAGGCGGCTGTAGAGATATTAGATAGTGTGAGAATTGGATCAGGCGCACGCATTACCGACTTGGCGGTGTGGAGTTATGATAGTGGAGTTTCAGAGGAAGTGAATGATGAAATTGCTGACGATGGAGATGATCTTGATATGCCACAAGAGAATGAAGTAGAAGAAGATGATGAAGAAGTATCATTTGAAAAGGATGAAGCACCACCAACCAAGAAACCTTTCAAGAAGAAGGAGAATGATAATAGAGAGATGATTGATATGGATCCCGAAGCCGTTGACAAAGCTCGGAAGCTTGTTGTTCAAGCAAAGAAACATCAGAAGAAGAAGAAAAAGAAGAAACAAAAGCAGTGAGCAGTGAGTAATCATATATAGAGTGTAGACTACCTTAAACCTCTAGGTGACGTTAGAGGCAGTCATAACAAAGTCCCCGACTAATAATAGTATACTAGTAGGTGACACGAACCAACCTAGGGATTAAAATTTACTTGGTTAACTACACACGGTGACATTGGTCATATGAATAGACTTATCAATCACCAATCACCAGCAACATGGACTATACAACATATTCAGATAGACTTAGTTGTTAAAAAGCTCTGAACCCTCACTCTCTGTACCCTCACTCTCCACACCCTCACTCTCCGAACCCTCACTCTCCACACCCTCACAGGGCTGGCAAGTAACATCTTGAGAGGCAATCTCTGCAAGAGGAATATTGTCACAGAGTGACTCTTCATTGCAGCATTCATTAACACACGACAAGGGAGTCGGGGCCGAGGTTGGAGCAGAGGTAGGAGCAGAGGTAGGAGAACGACTTGGTGGCGAAGACATAGGACCAGGACCGGTGATCCTGTTTGTGCACCTATTCTTCGAGACGTTATTGTCTTTTAAACACCACTCATCACACTTGAATGGGTTATCAATGCACCACTGCTCCCAACACGGAAGTCTAGGTCCTTCGGGGCAATCGTCTTTTACTGACGCCCACGTGTCTTCTAGGAACCCATCACTGCACCTCTTCGTTTCCGCTTTATTATCGTTAGCACACCAGACGTCACACAACGAATCATTCTCAATACACCAGTCTTTCCAGCAATCATTCAACTTGGCCTCTTCATCCTGTTCACATACCCCTTTTGCCACTCGCCAGGAAGCTCTTGCAACCTTGAAAGGAATCTCTTGCAGCTTTCGTTGTTCTTGAGGTGCAGCAAGACTCTGACATGCCCGAGTTGCATTGCAACTATCCTTGATGAACCCAATATATCCTCCAAGAGCGGCATACTGACACGCGTAGTACTCACCATTGGCATTACAGCTATCCAATATGGATCCGATGTTGCCTCCATAGGAAGCAGCACGGCGACATGCAAAGTTACCTTCGTTGCAACTGTTTGTAATCGAACTGATATTGCCTTCTGAATAAGCAGCATACTAAGCGAGAGAAAGGCATGTTAGTCTAGCTCGTTCAATGACAACCAAATGACACTTATTAAGCTTACCTTGCAGGCATAATAACCATTGTTACACGAGGATGATATTACACCTATGGATCCGCCATTACGTGCAGCGCCGTTGCAAGATCTTCGATCATTGCAGGAGTTTGTAACATTCCCAACATACCCCTCTAATCCTGCTTCATCACATGCCCTAAAACCATTACATGAATTGAAAACATATGCAATGTTGGCATTCTTACAGGAATCAGTTCCAGAACAACTCTTTGAATCCTTGCATACTGAGCCTGTGAATCCAGAGCAAGCATCATTGTTTAAAGAAGAAGAAACACAACAAAGGCCATCACATGCTTCTTTACACGAGAGATAGTTCTTGGTGATAATGCCATTACGAGGGTCAGTGACATTCACATAAGATGTAGAGAACCCTTCTACACAATCAACAATATCATCAGGTGCACAAAAAGTTGCTTGGAGGCGTCGGCCTTGTTTCTCTGAAAGAATGCCGACGTTCACATCGGATCGATATCCATCGGCCGCTCCGTCGACAGCAGTAGAGTCGGCAACATACTCTTGAATCTGACGTGCTGGACGACGTTCAATACGATTCTGTGATGAGAAGATAGTGGATGTAGTAGGATAGAGAAAACATATGATGTGAGCATATTATATGAGCATATCAAATATTATGTGCACATCTTATGAACACATATCATATTGCAAGTCCTACTCTACACTTACCAATCTGCCGAGGCACCAATTGAGTTTCACCCCAATCAATAATGCTGGGAAGAACTTCATCGTGTAAGATTTGTTGCAATGGTAGTATCGATTTTATCTCTTGATGATTTATGATAATGATATTATGGACGATTTGCTTGCTTTTACACAGTATCAATGATATGTTCATAGAACAACTTATTGTCTCCGAAACTTTTACTTCATGTGCAATATAATCCACTTCCTAAAAGGAATCGTATATAGTCATACTTTCATCACACACACAAAGCAATGCATGCCTCCATGCCGTCGACAGTCATCGAATCCCCTTCTCCTAATCCATCACATGATCATCGTGAATCGTATTTAGTCGATCTAATACACATAAGTAAGCCCAGTAGCGGATCATCTTGTTTGGTACTCAGTATCATTATCACATCATATCATTCCTCAGCCATTATGGCTGTATTGTATGTGCATCATTGTCTTTTACTCATCTCGAGAGAGGAGAGGCTTATATGAGCAGAAAGAAACTCCAAGAAACTTCTTTTCGATGGCTCTTGACTTTCGATGGCTCAATGTGGGGTCATATACATTCTATGGAGTCATCCATACAAGGATAATGAATATCAAACTATGTTATATGTAGTAGTATCACAGATAGAGTAGTTATCGTCACGAACTTGCCTACTCAATATAAATGGACATATTGAAGGATAGCAACAGCTAACTTGACAGACTTTTTTCAGGTTAGGCAGCTTCTAGTATTATAACAAAATGGTAGAGTAATGTTTTGATCAACATATTAGAGCTACGCACTGTCAGCCCATTTCACTTCTATCTAGTACCAACATCTCTTTTCATGCCCCCTTAGCTCTTCTCATCGACAACTAAAGCACCAACACCACCCAACAAACTTTCTAATTCCTCACGTTTCTTATTAGTACTCTCGACAACTCCATCTTCTGTAACACCCCCTTGTCTCCTTGGTCCAGCAATATGATCCATAATCTTATCCATTTCATAATACTTCTTAACTAATTCCGTCTCATCTTGCAATGGCCATAATCCACGTTTTTCGAGTTCTACTTCCCAATCCTTCTTGCCTTCTTCGTCTTCATCATTAATGTTCATACTGGTGCCACTACTAATTTCATTAAGATTACCATGATCTTCATACTTCCACTGTCCAAGGTGTGGAATCAATCCTAAATGTCTTGCACGCTTGACCAACTTTGCAATCTTCCTCTGATCTTTAGCACCCAATCTACTTTGCACTCTATTCATAATCTTACCACCCGGAGTAGTATACCTCCGTAACAATGATAAATTATTATGATGCAATAATCGTTGTGGTATAGGCTTGGCATTCTTACGATTTACCTTCCGTGCAGGATTTAAGTCCGATGGTAATAAGTCTGCAAATGGATCATCTCTACCAGAAACGCCGTCATCATTATACGCACGTTTATTTAATCTTGGATTTAAATATGCCAAATCTAAATCAGCATCAAAGTATTGTTTCGATGATGATATATTCTCGGAACCACTGGCTACGTCATTAATTGGTATTAAGCTTTCGCCAGAATCATTATCAGTAGATAGTTTGGTAAAGTCGGATTCCTTGATGCCGTATTCTTTCTTGGCATATGTTTTTAATGCTTGGAATTCACGTGATGTTAATGGTTTGTCGGTACTAGGTGGTGCATCGTCTTTATCTTCGTCGTCATCGCTACGATTGGGGATACTATTGACAGAATCACGTCCAATAACACCCAATGCTAATTTCTCTTCCTGTATCCTTCGTGCTAATCGTACATGTTCCTTATTTAATTCACCATCTTTACCCTCCTCGGCAGCACTCTTCCATCGTTCATCTAATCTATTCAATAATTCCTCATTTTGCATATCATCAGTTAAATTTAATAACTTCCGGTCTGCTGATGATAATTCAGCTACTGTTTTGTCAGTCCACTTGCCAGTTATACTATCGCGTACGTAGGATGGAGGGTGGGGTAATGTTGATTCATCATTATTTAAGAAGAACTTTTGATCATGATCATCTTCTTCTTCCTTGGTATTATTGTTATTATCATTGTTGTCTGAAGAGGAGAAAGTACGTATGTTATTAAACATCAAACAACTTGATGATAATGTGTGGTTGTTAGTAGTTGAGGTAGGAGTTAGTTTACTTGCCCTCCGGATGACACCGCGCCCACCCACGGTACATATACGATGTAGGTGTAACATATGCACAGATGAATGGGTATAAAGGAGTATAATACAGCAGTCCAAGGGGTCAAACAGCAGTCAATTGGTAGTGAAGGCAAACTATGTAGATGAAATGACATGGCAAAGTTGGGAAAGGATACCGTTGGGTATCCTGGGTTACTTGCTTTTATTTGAGCGAGCAAGCAATGCAGTCAAGTAAGAGAGATAGGAAGAGCACCAGCATTCGAAAGAATAAACCAGAATAAGTAAGTATGTGTATCAGTTAGATTCTCTTGGTTAGATGTACAGTACTGCTAATACTTTAGCTGCTAGCTAGCTCAAAACTCATGCGGTTTGATGGCGATAGGAGTATGTCCGTCCTCACCATATACAATGTCCATCGGTCTACTATCGGCATCTAAGCTCCTTCTCCCGGCTTCCAATATTGCTGTTCCTTGAACAGTTGTACAGGCTGTTGCCAGACTTCCATCATCAAATGATTCCACACTCTTTGTACCTGCATTAACCTCCCTACATGCATCAACAAAGCATTCAAAACTCTTGACACCATAGCTACCCTGACCAGAGAACATACCATTTGTGGGGGTATACTTCATAAATAATGGATTGACTGAGGCAAAAGGCTTTCCATCTTGTGCCACGGTCATGCCGCGATGTGCCTGATCAACATTAATCTCTCCATTCGTTCCCATATAGAAGAAACGTTGCTGAGAGTGCACGTCACCCTTGGGAGCAACCCAACTTGATGTATACACAGCACATCCTAAAGTCTTATCATTGATATTCTCCCACTGTACAGTCAGTGTGATTGAATCTTCTGTTTTCATTCCCTTGGAGTGTGCGACACCTGATGATGATGTGCCCGTAACTCGAACGGGTCGGGCAATGCCCTCTAATGTCCATTCGGAGAAATCAATATGATGTGAATTCAAATAGTATGATATATCTGAGCTTTTACCAGCCCATGCCTTGAAGGTATCAAGTTGATGCTTCGGTTGAGACATGTAGGCATACATGTATTGAAAGTTACCAAATTGACTCCTAGCACGATCGCGGGCATCGGCATAGAAAGGATCCCATCTCTTGTGTACCTCCATGGCAACTAGTACATTCTTCTCCTTGGCAGCCTTGATTAGATTTATGTGATGTTCCAATGTCTGCACAATTGGTTTAGTAACCATGACATGCATGCCTTGGTTGATACATGCCATTGCAATCTCGTAGTGCGTATCATCGGGCGTAAATATAATGGCAACATCACCTGCTTTGTATGTGGAAATGGCATCATTGAAAGCTTTGGGATTGACAGATTCATCGGAAGGATAAGTATCACAGGTAAGGTCCATATCCTTGTAAACATCACCAATGTTCGCTTGCATATGTTTTCGTATGCCTGGAAATTTCTTGCCCTAAGGAAAGAGTATGATGTGAGTGATGAGTGAGACTGCAGATCAAAATCAAATATCATCCCTCAATATATTATTCTTGCCATATAAATGAAAAGGGAATGTACATTCTACGGTTATCTCCCAACACAGCATGGTGCCAGAGCACTAATAAAAAGTAAAACAAAGTGAATAACAAATAAATGAAATCCCCATTTGCAAAACATCTTTCTGTCCAGGAGTGGGAATGTAGAATCCGTATAAACTACCACGCCAAAGACCGAGGTCTTGGGGGCTGTCTATGTATATTTCGTTCTTGAGCTTTTTGCCTAGGCTTATACCTCATGGTTGACTGAGTTCGATATGAACTTAGTATTCGGCGCTAGATATGGCATGTGGAAAGACTGCTAAATCATCGTGCCAAACTGTGTGGGTGCACGGCGCAGTTCCGAGCTCTTGTTCTGTTTCATGTTGTTGCAATATCACTGATGTAGCCATCAAACTACCCAACCAATCTACCGAATCAAAATACATAAATGAATAAACACATAAGATATGTCTGCGCTTACATTGACACCACACATCCCAACTCTTTCAACTTTATTCCTTCTCCGTAAATCAAACATTGTAAGGGCTACTACACCAGCACCCTTATCACTATCAGCAGCGGTACCACCAACATATCTAAAAGAGTATAAGAAAGAAGTTAGTAAGTAGGTAGATATTATCGTCATTGATATGTGAACACAAAGATACTCCAAACTTACCCAGTCGTGTACTCGCCAGTTCCAACCATCAAGACATTCGCCTTGTCAGATATCTTTGGACGTTTATTACTATCAGCCATGATTGATTTTATTATTATAAGCAGGAGGGAAAAGGTAGAGATTATGATCAATAATCTTGCCATCAAGTCGAGATTGATTGGTTTTGCTGAAAATAAATAACACTCTCATGGCTGAAAATTGTTGCGGTATCCTCACATGCCTACTAGTAGCTACAAGAGGAGAAGGCTTGGATGAATCAACAGCTAATAGTTGAGATTGAAGAAAGAGTATACGATACTAAATCAAGTAACTGAAGTTTATATTGATTTATACCCAAATTTGAATTCCCCTTTCTTGCCTCCATCCTCCATACTCTTGAATGCTCAAGTGAGCACAACATATCCCCTCCCATAGGGTAACCAACTAATTATCCTCCTCCTCCAATTTGGCAACCGTTTCATTGAACTCCCAACCAGGCGGCACCGCCATTGCCCAATTGAACTTATCCCTCATCGTCTTCGAAAAGACCTTTTCAATCGGTACTTCATTTCGCTTGCAAAAGGCAACCGAGATACGTGGATCCATGTAATTCAACTGCACAATGACAAAATAGAATGGTATGTTGGTTAGTGACTGACAAGAAGATGAAGTCAATATGTATACACAATGATACATTTCTTTATTCCACACTTACCTTTGATGTTCCGAGTGACACCTCCTTGTTGTCATCCTTATGCTTGATATTCAACTCCATCTTCTTGATCTTATCATTCCAAGTTTCAATCTTTTTACTAAGCGATGTCTGATTAGGTACTGTCTTAGTCAAATGTGCCGCCTGATACTTGGCATCGGCGGCTTCCTTCTTCAAGGCCTTTGCCGCGAGGTCCTTCTCTGTTGCTGCAATCTTCTCCTCCTTCGTTTTCGCCTTCTCCTTCATCTTCTTTGCCTTCTCGAGAGCCGTGTTCGCCTGTTCTTGCAACTTGGCAGGTTTCTCAGTTAGCAATTTAACCTTGTCCTCATCACCCGCGAGGACATACTTTAAATGTTTCTCTGTGTGTTGAAAATATGCAAAGCACAAGTATAAGCAGAATGCCATAAGAAAGAAAATCAACTCAATATATCATCAAATACTCACTGAGCTGCTTCTTCTGGTCTTTCAAAGTTTGTAACTTTGCTCCTAGACCGTCCAACGTTGCCTCCTGGGCCTTACTAACAGTACGTTGATGGTTACACAAAATGGCGACCTCACGATTAGCATTATTGTATTCCACAACCTTCTCGGTAGCTGTGAGGCGATTCCACCCAGCCGTCTTCTCAGTCTTGAGCAATTCATCCTGCAACGTTTTGGATGCATTGTAGGTACGGAATACCTTTGCCGACAACCCATCCATAATACTCTTGAAGTGAGCATTGAGATCAGAGGGATCTAAATCACTGAACACTTGATCAGATGGTTTCTTCTTCTTGCAAAAGGTTTCAAAATTCTTATAAACCTGTTCTCCCATACCATTATCCTCCGTGTAGAGAGCTGAACCAAAGTCAATCGTTTGCTTAAAAAGCATCGAATCCTTACCCAAGAACTCGAGTTCAATCTCAAGATTGCCTTCTCCTTCATTGTTTGGGTCAAACTTCAAATGCTCTACACGTAATGAGCAACAACCAACCGTATCTGCCTCCTCTTCAGTATTCTTCTCCCCACCCACACGCAATGCCAACCTATCAATAACCCACATGGCCGTTGCCAGCTGACGAGTTGCATTATCCTTCGATTTCAAGTTCTTCTTGTAATCCTTGCGGATCTTATCAATATTACCACACAACTTGGCAGCCTTGTTGTACTTACTACGATCACTCTTACCCTTGAAGGAACTTTGTGCGGCAAGTGACATATACTTGTTCTGGTTGTTGATATTCTCCGTCCATGTACATAGCCATTGAACTGATGGGTCATGACGTACCTCACTCCACGCATGTCCTTCGACCGCGGCTTTGGGAACAGGGGCACATTCGGACACGTTGATCATGACCTGTTCGGGAATTACTCGTTGCTTGAGTTTACCACATTTTGGATGTAAACCACGTCCGCGGAATGCACTGGGGGGTTCCACTATATAGAGAACGAGGGTATTTGGTGATGAGACTTATGAATATAAAACATAACCTTTACCGACATACCCAAAATAATAATCAAACACTCACTGTTGTAGTTTCCAACCTTTTCCAAATGCCCATCCACCATGGCATAACCAAACTGAAACATTGCCGCATTCTTAATATCCTTATTCCTCTGCCGTTCACTATCTGTAACAGCCTTCTTAACCATCTTCTGTTCATCGAGATGTCGTTTAATTGGCGAGAAGTCACATTTCTTAAAATCCTTAATCTGATGCTTCTTCCCAAGGATTGCCTTGAAGTCAGTAAAGAAGTTTTTAATAAATGTTGGAGCAATTTTGGGATCGCCTAGGTGCATACCCTCGGGGTCCATCCCTGCAAAGAAGTTGGCACTGTTTAAGTGTGGGAAAAAGTATGTTTTATAACATATCTATTAGACACTGATATACCTTTTAGGAGAAATATGATGCTAAAACAAAACCCAAAACTCACGCTTCTTCCTCATGTGGTTTCAAATCAACCTCTTCACCGTCATACAACATTTTCACACCATGTGCCACTATTAACAGAGTTATAAATCAGGGTGAGTGATAATTTCATACATGAAACACAAATATGCCGGTTAACCCCAAACATATAAATAAATCTATCTAATCCCCAATCCAATACCCCATTTCATTATACACAAATATCAACTACACTAAAACATAAAACACTTACCATACGGTTCAGGAAATGAAACACCAGCATGTTCCATCTTACTCCATTGACAACCTTTAGGTGGATTCTCACCATTCCACCATAAATATGCTTGCATGGCATGTGATATACGTTCAACCTTATCTTGTTTTTTAAGAGCTTTGGTACTACTCTTCTTTTTACTTGCTGCTGCTGCTGCTGGTTTCTTTTTGGGTTTAGGTTTCTCAGCTTTAGTTGTGGATGATTTCTTTTTAGGTGCCTTCTTCTCCTTTTTGACTGTCTTTTCCTTTTTAACTTTAGTTGATGACGTGGACTTCTTCTTCTTTTTAGCTGGTGGTGGTGATTCTGCTGCAAAGTCATCATCGGAATCATCTTCGGCAAAATCACTATCTTCTTTGTAATTTGGACGTTTTCTAGCCGCTGGTTTCTTATCGGAGGATGCTGCCGCAGCTGCTGATGATGACACTACATCGGCATCGGGCTCTTTTTTGGGTGTCTTCTTCTTGAGCTGACCAATGGGGATATCGTCTTCGGAACTTGAATCGTCTGTCATTTTAATTAATCTACTGCTGCTGCTGCTACGGATATTGATATGTGAGGTTGTTGGTTGTGTTAGTGTATGTTGGTGTATGGTATAATATTGACATTGTTTTTTTTTTAGTTGTTTGTTGAGGGTTAAATAGAAGTAGAGAGTTGAATGTGAGGTTAAAGATTATAATAGACAGCTTATACAGATATAAACACAACCTCATATAAGATAAACAAACCACCGTATACAACAACATAACCTAACATACCCAACTTTACCACCATTTTTTTGTTTTGTGAAAGGTTTATTTTGCAATACAAAAACTCAACAAACTCGACCCACCGCAGTAAGTATCAAATATAAACGTACCTTCTGATATCTAATGCAGCTCAATTGATGTATATTGATATGGTTTTATAACACACTCTAGGACTGCAACTCAATGGCAACTCAACTTGCATGTGGGGAGATGAAATTTGGCGATGTACCGGTCATTTTATGTGGGTTTGGGTCAAGTAAGCAGCCATACTCTCTTCTACTAAGTGGTGGCGCTACTCTCTCTTAGCCAATACTACCTTTAATATGCATAGTATACGTATAGCATGTCGGAGATTGTATAATATAAATCCACATCTTTGTCAGCGTAGTTTCTCATCAACTGCAGTATCTTCTTCGTCACCCACAATTTCAACAACATCGTCATCACTTCATTATGATCGAGACACTGGTATCATTTGGGAGAAGACGTTATCATTATCAGATATACAGAAGAAACCAATATATCAAACAATAATTGGTATAGAAATACATGCCCAGTTATCTATACCTACCAAACTCTTTTCATCGGCACCGACTCGTCACTGCGAGACTACCAAAAATAAAAATATCAACACATCATCTACATTACCAAATACTAATGTACATCCATATGATATAGCATATCCAGGAACATTACCATCATCTCCGTCTATACAAGCAGTTCAATCTTCTATACTTGCATCAGCTACATTAAATTGCAATATCAATAAGATTAGTAGATTTGAAAGGAAACATTACTTCTATCCAGATCTTCCTACTGGATATCAGATTACACAACAACGATGGCCATTGGCTAGTGATGGTATGTTAAAGTTCATGCCTACTAGTAGTAATGTTGATGTGAGTGATAGAAAGGTAGGAAAGAAGAAGAGGAGGAGACGGGGTGGCAGTTCGAATGATAATGATGTTAATGTTGATCAAAAGCAAATGCAAGACAACAAATCTTCATCTACAACTAATATCAATGAACCTCTTGAATTGAGAATAGAGCGTATCCAATTAGAACAGGACACTGGTAAAACTACAACACATACTATACGCAATGGCGATGACAACACAATGATAACCAAATCATATATTGATTACAATAGAGCTGGGAGTGCACTCATAGAAATAGTTTCACATCCGGACCTACGCTCGGCGCATGAAGCATCAGGTGCTGTAGAACATATACGAAAGCTATTGAAACATGTTGGATCATGTGATGGGCGGATGGAGGAGGGTAGCTTGCGTTGTGATTTGAATGTATCAATTGCACCTTTACTAGATGATGAAAGAAACGAAGATACCACCAATAGCAACATAGATGATAGACAAGAGTTGCCACTCAATACAGGTGAAAGAGTTGAAGTAAAGAATCTCAACTCATTACGACAGATCATAACAGCTACCGAATATGAAGCTCTACGTCAATCGGCATTAGCTCAGAATTGTAAACCAACCGGAAGAGAAACACGAACATGGAGTGTCAAACCAACATCAGAAACACATCCATTGGGTGGAGAGACATTCTGTATTAGGGCAAAAGGTGATGCAATTGATTATCGATTCATGCCTGAACCGGACTTACCTCCTTTGGTACTGGATGGTGAAACATTGGGATATGGTAGTGATAAGAACATGTCATTAGAAGAATATATTGATATGCATATGCCTGAAAGTGCAGAAGATGCAAAATCAAGACTCGTTCATGAGTACGGTTTAACGGAGGATGTTGCAGCTGTGATTACGGGTGATCCGCCAGCTATTTCAATGTTTGAATTGATTGTGGAAACTGCCAAAAGTGAGCTTGAATCAATGAGAAGTGAGGAAATTGACAAGGCTGACATGAAGAAGCTGTCAACCCTTGCTGCAAACTGGCTATGTAACGATCTCTTTGCACTAGTAAAGAAGAGTGCTGTAAAAGATATCGATGAGAGCAGTGAAGGAGGACTGAATCATCCAATATCAGTCGAGTATTCTACTGTCGATGGTCAACGACTTGGTGCACTAATTGCAATGTTAGCAAACGATCTACTTACCACACCAATGGCAAAGAAGGTACTAGCTATCATGTATAAAGAAGAAGATTCACAATCACATCCAAAAGATATTGCAAAAGTCAATGGATGGGAGGTAATATCTGATATGGAAACACTCATCCAACTCTGCCAAAGTGTCGTGTTAGATTCCAAGAATGCAGGTCAGTTAGAACAGTATAAACTTGGTGGGAAGAAGGTATGGAAGATTGAAAAGTTCTTTGTTGGTAAGATTATGGGTGCAAGTAAAGGCAATGCTCATCCCGAGAGGATGAAAGAGGCATTGTCAGTCGTATTGAGCAAAGTCGGCTTGTGAAGTGGTACCTTGTCTTTTCCCGGTATCCTTTTCTATGTATCGGGGAATGCAATACACATTGCCCTGTATATGAACCTTTGAGCAGATATCATTAGAGTAGATGTTGTCCATTAGCATGTGAACAACAAAGAGGAGCCAATCATCGAACAACATCCTAGGATACCACTCGGTATCCGTCTCATGCTCACTCGGAAAATGAAAGAGAAGCCTAACTGATGCCTCTATGAAAGCTTCTTTGCTCCTACCCCAGGTACTTGATGTGACGAATCACAGACAAATGAGAGCTCGTTTACTTGCACTGTTATCTAGGAGAGTTAACAGCATAAAATGAGAACAGAGCCCCAAGCACTAACATTGTGGGATAAAGTTGTCAAGCAATAAGATGCTAGCTTTAGAGAGGGGATCACATCCTCTCATAAATAAAACAACTGTGAACAACTTAATACGAATGATAAGAACTATAGAACTGTGATAGAACCCACTATTGAATTATGAACCTAACATATATCCTAGCTATCTTGAGTCTACCCGTTGTCCTTGGTAAGATAACTTTATGTACTCTGTTACTGCAAAATCAAGTGTATCATCTAAATAATCCATCTTACTATCTACACATATGCACAGGAGGCAACGGCCTACGTGGTCTATACTCATCATCTATCTCCCGAGATGATGTCCGTCGTAGAAGGAGATTCCGAAACGGAATCGACCGGTTTGGCAACAGCAAAGAGACTGCCGCCCAAAAACGTCAGAAGAAACGTGATGCTTATCGTTTTGAGTTCAATCCTGACCGTACGGAAAGTGAAGAAATCCGTGAGAAGATTAGGAAGAGAGATCAGGCCTACAATCGAAGGGACCCCCGTGTAGATCCCAACGATCCGCGCTTTGGTGAGGAATTCTTCCGAGAGAAACGTGAGATTAGGCGCTTTGCCAAATGCGATAGGCAGAACCGGGGCTGTTATTACGTAGCAGACGTCCCGACTTATGCTCGCATCAACCGTATCCAAGAAGATCGTCGGTATAATGATAGATATTTCTTCGATTATAACGATCGTTATTACCGAGGAATTGGAGTTGATATTGATGACGAGGTTATCTACCGCACTGATCGAAACTTCGATCTTGATGATTGTGAAGAATTTGGCTTTGACTTGTGTGACGCTGTTGACTTGGACGATTGTAACGTCATCTGCCGTAGAGAGTATCGCAGTGATAAGACGGAATGCAGGGCTAGGTGTCTTGACCTGGACTTTGATGACTTTGACGACTTCCGCACAACTAGAAACTGTCGTCGTAAAGCCGAATTCCCCATGTTGTGCAACGCCGATACATATTCAGGATGTAAATCTATTTGCCGAAATGATGTCGGTTCTGATGACCGTACTTTTTGCCGAACTGAGTGTAAAAGGATCTTTGTTGATTAAGGCGCGCCGGCCAATAGGATACAAGTCTGAATAGAGTTTGAATGATACAGTGGCTGAACTGATTGTATTGTTGCCACAGCCTTAGCAAATTTCTGTCTTGATCTGATATTGTGTAGAAGATAATCTTGCACTCATTATTAGTTTGATTCTTCTGGTGATATCAGTAGTTCCTACCTGATGTTTTTGTGCACTGTCATCAGATATACAAATACTTTCTTTGCTTTGCGGTATCATTCTGCCGTCCAACTAAAACTTAGTCCTTTTATGCCCACCGTCCATTGGCTTATCCTCAAGGGAATATTATCGTCGTCTGAAGTTGTTTTTGTTGCATCATTTTCATTTCAAAACCCATAAAGATATTTACACCAGGACGGTTGTTTGGTCAAATCCGAGAAGTTGTCAAATGCAACCTCTTCTGAAAACGGTAATAATATACTTGCAGAACATTCAATCAACTTATTCTTCTTTGAATTGTCAGTATCTTCTTCTTCTTCTTCTTCATTAATATCATTATTAGCAAGTAGGAGTGTAACTCTTGTTGTTTTTGATGATGTTCTATAACGCTGCAAAGAAATATGTGCTGGTGGTACTTGAAAGGCAGCACATGATATTAGCACCGATGATAGCAAGTTGATGATGAATATGATGATTATTAGTATAGTCTTCATAGTATGATGCTGTCTATTACCAAAATGGGTACATAGACATAATTGATGATATTATGATAGACATATTTGTTTGCATAAATTATTAGAAAAGGTATATTATATGATAACTACAATAACCAGAATCAGCGGTGCTGTATCAATTGACAGACGTTAAATACCGATGAAGTGAGTATAATGGTCGGGCCTTTACTCTAATACCAATCGATCCTCCACCTCTTCATCATCATCAGCATACATATCATGCGCAGTATGCAACTCTCATAAAATGCGGTATCCTTCAAAGCATAATCACCGGTCACCACCAATTGAATTTAATCTAATTGTACTATTCCATGTTGGAAAGTTAATGTTACGATATTCATCTCTATACTATATCCTTACCGCAAAACAACCAGTTTGATGTGATGTGTGACTGATGTATAGCACGGTTTATTTTATAATACTTTGTGAAATTGAAATTGATGAAATAAACAAACAACAACGAGTTTGTGTTGCATTGCAATAGACTTGTGATAGAAATATATACCTAGATATACTCCAATATCAGTGGTCTTTAATATATTTAGCTATATTAGATGAGGTAGAGAGATATAAGAAGTCTCCTGCAGATCCAAAGAAATCCTTAACAAACAACATTAAACCGACCACATTACAATAATGAAATCACCAAACACCGACCGTTTATCAGCCGCTGCTGATCTAATAAGAAACTTAGATAATGCCTTATTAGGTATGAATACGGCAGCTAATTCAGCTGCAGATGATGCCGCTAAAGCTCGTCGGAATGCCAAGGCAGCTGGTGAAGTGGCACGTCGTTATCGTGGTGGCTCATCTAGCAAAAGTGGTAGCAATAGAAAGAAACGAGGTGTTTCTAATACTGATATTGAAAATAATACTAATAGTATGCTGGAAAAGAAACGTGAAAGACGAGCAGCAGCAAGAATGGCAGCCGAGGCACGTGAACGACGTGAACATCCGTATACGCACTCTTCACCATCACGTGTTCATACTAGATTGGGTAGTCCTTCTCGAGGTACTACACCAAGGAGTAGTAGGTTTGATAATGATACTATGGATGATGCACAAGTTAATAAAGGTATATTGGATGAGACTGTTGAAGCTATACAACTTCGTGCTACTGATTTGGAAGAATCTAAAATGAAAGAGGAGATATTAGTCGAGGATGATAACAAAGTTGTTGGTTCACCTTCATCTCAAAATTCCGAAGTAATGGTTGAGGAGGAAGAATACAATGGACAAGAGAGGTATAGTTCATTATCAAATGCCACGGGTAGTACAGTTTTTGAAGATGCCATGGACGAACAGGAAGATGAAGTTGTCGAGGATGGACAATCAAAGGAAGACGAGCAGCAGCCTGGTGATGAAGGGATTGGAGCTCCTCCTACCAATAATGAGTATTACAATGTACAAACGTCATACTATTCCTCACCTGACAAGGATGAGCAGAAAACATCAGTAAACCAAGATGATGATGAAGAAGAGGCAGTCCAAACTGCAATTGAGTATAGTGATTTCTCTAAGAATCAAGATCAATACTACAAGGAGAAATTAGATGCTAGTACACCCAACAAGAACAAGATAATGCCCATAATATCTACTGTATCAACACCCACGCACAAGCATTCAATACCACCTACACCACCCAGAAGTCAACCAACGAGTACAACCCGTATCGAAGCATCTCATGCCGAAGATGTGCTTTCCCTAAGTCTTGAGTTGGAAAAAGTCAGATCACAATTGACCTCAACAACTGCAAAACTTGCAACTGCCACAAGTCAGGTATCAAATCTACAAGATATTAATGATGATTTAACATCTCAATTATCTGCAGCATCAGTACAACATAATCAAATAGCAATACTGCAACAACAATTGGATACCGAACAACGTAAGTCAAAAGCTGCCGAAGAAGATGCAGCACTTGCACTTGACTTAGCCAAGGATGCTAATAGTTGCAAGGAGGAATGTGAAATGTGGTTATCACGTAGTTTAGAAGAGATTGATTTATGGAAGGGAAGGTTTCTAGAATTAGAAAAGCATCAAAAGGAACAACTATGTCAAGAAAAGGATGAGGAAGAAGATGATCAAAATAAGAAGTCGGTCCGGTTTGATATTAAGGATGATTGCCCACCCTCTCCTATGGTCAGTGTAGAAGACGGTGGGACCTTTGGGTTAGAGGAAGATGATCATGACACAGCAATTAAAGCAACTCCACAACCTCCACCGCCACCTCCTCCGACTCCTTCTGAACACCTAGATATTTTGAGTCCAATTCACGCCAAAGGCTTAATGTTCAGTCCTCCTGCCAACTCTTCCACAATTGAAACTCCATTATCTAAAGAAGCGGCGATATTAGCAGGACGTGCATACTTATACCGCGCGTCTCAGTCGCCCTCGCCGTACAGTAAGGGTAGTTTGTCGCCTCATCCTCGGTTGCAGGCATCTGACTTGTTGAAGAAGAGTGCAGAGACACGACGCTTATTGAGAGAGCGTCTCTTGACACCTGGCAGACATGGACCAAAACTCTCACGACCGCCAATGTCAGTGATCAATGCCAATAGGAATGACTCTACTGATAGCACATTTGCAAGCCGACAGGGAGCAGCATGTCAAGCGGTTGGTAAGACAATTCGTGAGAGTGGAGCAAGACTCAATTTGAGTGGCAAGTGGTGGGGTTCTGGTGCATCAATTGAGGAACTTGAATCAATGGTAAAAGACTACTGTGGTGGCGTTGAGGGTGAGATTGTTCAACAGCGTACAAAGATTGATGAGTTGCTAGCCTTCTGTGATCACTTGGAGAAAGAGATGATTGTGTGAATAGTAATCAGTGAGAAAGGAAAGATTAAAATAGAATGAAGTTGTCAAATATGTTTATTGGTCTATAGATTATATGTTGAGTCTAATATGTGTGTTTTTATTCAAGAATGCAATGATATATGAAGCATGGCTAATGCTACGGTGTTTGACCACTGTACTTCGATAAACTTGTTATCCAATAATGCTTGCTTAACATCTGATAGTTTAATTATCTTTATGCGTTGTTGTTCAGTATCATACCCACCTATTACTTGTTCTTTGTCATTCTTTTCATTGTTATTACTTGATGTTATATATGTACAATCTGTGGCTAGATATGGATGCACCTGTGGTTCAAATAAAAGCATGTGGTTAGGAAATGAATAGCAAGAAAGATATGATCACATCACATGCATTACCATACTCACATACCCCATACCGCGGTTCACATCAGTTCTATACTTTCCCAAAGTATTCCAGTTGTTGCATGATATGTTCAATTCCTCTTGTACCTCTCGCTTGGCAGCCAATGTTGCGTCTTCTTTGGGTTCTATTATACCTCCTACTATGGCATAACTAGGAGTATCTAATGCATACTTGGTTTGTTCTAGTATAATGAACTTATGTTCCTGGTCATCTTTTGGATTGTTGTTATTAGAAGGAGCCTCCACAAGGACATTTATTCTATCATGATAATCGATAAATAGCCAATCATCTATCACCTTCTTCTTTCCTTCGTTATCATCTGGTAATTGCACAGTATGCTGTGCTACTCTCATCCATGGCGATTCAATTATACATTTGTTATCAAGTGTATCGTTTGTTTTGTAGATTGATCCAGAGTATTTGCCATATGATACCAAACATTTGTTGTTGTAGTACTTTGATGTTTTGAGGAGAAGAATTGTAAATAATATGACTATTGCCCAAATGAGGTACTGAATCCTCTTTGAGGTACGGCCTTGATAACGAAGTGCTGCCAACGCCATTGTTTACCAGAGAACATCTGCAGCTAGTGATATTTATCATATTACATAGCAGTTATTCAAGGGTAGCAACTCTTTATGTCGTAACACACTGAAAGGTATCGGGACATATCGATGTTTCAAAAGCCAAGAAGTCGATATCGATATCGACCTCCCTTCGCCTCCTGTAGGATGATACAAGAGTTGATAACAAAACAAACAACAATATAGGATAGCTGTGGTATTATGTTGGAGGAAGACGGCGGTGGATTATCAAGCAAGCGCGGAGGTAGTGTTCGTCGTCGGCTAATTGGCATAATGAAAAAAGATACAAACAAACGATCACTGCCTATCGCTATGCCACATCTACAAATCCCAATAGACAATGATGAACACTATAAGAATGTGAATGCTCGCCTACAGCAAAGTACACAAACGTTTCAGCCGGTAGTATATCGACATGACAATGATAATAACAGTGTTATTTTTGATGATAATATGACGACGGCAGCGACGGCATCATCATCATGTTATTACCGACCATCATGTTATTACTCAACTGATCCATGTGCTGCCGGATCCAAATTATTAGCAATTATGTTTAGCTGTGGTTCATTGTTGCAATGAGATTAGATTGGAACATACCGCCGTTGTTTAGTGCCATTAAGCACATGAATGGAATTAGAGTTAGATGACGGAGGATATAGAAGATTGTGTAGAGTATTAAGCATGTCCTCGCGGTAGTATTACTGCATAGAATGGGGATATGATCAAATAGGTAGTTTAAAGTAGTTAGATTGAAGAGAATAGAGATGTATAGCATTCAACATATGCAAAACATTTCTATCTCCAAAAAGATATGCTTTTGACATATCATTGGTATCCTTATTTGTCATTGCAACATGACATATAAGCTCTTCAAAACGAGGTACACTTGACGAGTAGTTCATATCATGCACGGTGTTCTTCTATATTATACTAGCAAACCTCATCAAATCATACATAAACTCCGATCATACTCATACTCTCTCTCTTAGAGAATGATATCTAGGTATGTGGGAAAGCTCCTCAGCTCCAATCTTTTCTGAAGTTTCAAAATCTATATCTTTCAAATCAAAAGAGCATGTTTCCTCGCATATTATATCATCTTAATCTCATCAAGAGCAGTATGTTTTAGAGGGTTGCTATAGTTGCTAGCTCTTCTTTTCTCTCTCCTCATTAGGTAGCGAAGGTTTTCCTCTTCGCACTAGATTTCGACTATTGCACTTTGACTTTACAATTTGAATTGATTGCAATACAGCTGCTTAGGTTTGAATATGCTCGTCAGAGAGAGATCTCCATGTTAATGGATCAATGATAATATATATTTCGGCGTAGTATATAGGAAGGATCCAGGATAACTGAGGCGCCGGTATTGATATTTTTGTCAAAGAAATTATGGTGCACTTGATATATAACACACATGATGATGTGAGCAGTTCTAGTAAGCAACAAGTTGCAACAACCAAAGTAACAACAACAAAAATCTCTCAGCAGCGTGATAATACTAGTACTAGCTCAATAACACCACCATCTATGACATCTGCAGCTGTACAAAGGCAGAGATCAGCCCGTCGTGAAAAGAGACGTCGAGAACTTGAACAACGACGGGCTAAGCAACAACAACAACAACAACAACAACAACAACAACAACAACAACAACAACAACAACAACAACAACAACAACAACAACAACAACAGCAAGGGAAAGTCGATGATGAATACACACCATCACCTAAGACATTAGGGTTGGAACTTGTAGCTTCGCCTGTTATGTTGGCCAAGAATACAATAGACGATTCAACCATTAATGCATGTGGCGGTGATGATGGACCATCCAACCTTATCGACATACCACTTACTGACAATGAAGAGAAGAAAGACAATAAGGTACAAGTGGAAGAAGAGTTCATCATAGTCAATGAACGAAAAGGCGGCGGCAGTAGTAATGGATACCTCTCAAGGGATGGTACCCTAACGTCGAATGTAGAACTTGAGTTGATATCCGCAACACCCGAGAAGAAGTGTATGTTGATTAAAAAGGGTGAGCAAATTATAAACTTGCAATCCACGGAAGTGGAAAGTAGTTCATTCGGTGATGATGAATATCCTAATGATGAAATTGAACGAAATAATAGTATTCGTCGTGTCGATACATTAACATCGAAGGAGAGTAAACTACTATCAATGATGAACCATTATGAAGGATCATCACCTGATCTAGTACTTGATGATGAGACTTATGATTATAGTGATGACGGAGATGATATTTCAACTGTTATTAACTACTCCTCTTCAGAGTATAACAATACATCGGTATGGTACATGAACGTGCTTGACTCGCTATGTGAATGTGTTGGACAATATCTTCCAGAAGAAGATGTCTCTGATTTAATCTCGTGTTCAGATGATAGCGAGTGGTCGTAGATGAAAGAAGATGACGGTGGAGATGAAGTTAGAAGTATAGAGGAATGAGAGTATGTACTGGTACTAGCGAGTGGGAATATATGTTGATAGATGAGTCTATATGGTACTGTGCAGCACACATTGACATGTATGGAGAGAGGTTTCATGAATCTGATAACAGACATGAGATAGAACCTCTAATCTGTGTAACTATGTGCAATAAATCTTAATGAAGTATTATTCTGATATGCATGTCGTGCTAGTCTTTTGTTTAGTACTCATAGCTGTATCTAGTTCGAATTATAAGTATGAGTTATTACGAGTACGAGAAGGAAGAAGCATACACCTCACCTTTGCACACCGGCGAGTGCATGTAAGATGTGCCTGTAAACAGAGATAGGCAAAGATGGGCAAATTGCAAGGTCCATCTCATGTCTTGGTATATCTCTGCTCACTCGTCATATCTAGCTTGCTTTCTCTCTTACGTCCTTGTAGCTCGGCTCCTTCTCGACGATGCTCTACATGTGTCCTCGTCTCAGGGGAGAAAGGATACCACTAATTCAAACGAGTAGACAAGATAGACAGCCGGAAAAATCCCGATTTCGAGACACAGTTAATCGAGCTAACATTTATCGCATTGAAAATCGCAGCGGGGACGATGCTCGAAGTATGCTAATAAGACCTCATTATAGCAGCTGCAGACAATTGATATAGTAAGTTGCAAAGAAAGGATAGTCTTATTATTTAATATAGAAAACAAAAGTGGTGAGTAATCATGACGAAAATAAAAGCAATTCCTCCACCGCCACAACAACAATCGTCAACTTCGATATCATCTGCTGCAATACAAAGACGGAAACAACGACGTGCTATGCAATCTAATAATACAACTAATAATGCTAGTAATATGCAACAGCATGAAGGGGAACGTAAGACTATTGGATTGGAACTAGTTGCAAGTCCAGATTTATTATCAAACAATACCGTCACGAATGATAAAAAGAAATGGTCACCTGGTAGAAAGAAAAAAGGCTCGCCACAAAGTAGTAATAAAGCCGTCAAGATGGAGAAGACTAGTAGCAGTTCACCAATGAAGAATAAGTTTCGTCGTCTAAGCAGCGGTGGTGGTAGTGGATCGCCTCTGGCTAAAAGTCATGTAAAAGATAGTGCATATGTATCATTATCATCTATACAACAAGATCCAGCTGTTATCGAACAGCAATCTCCATCTCTTCCAGCGTCTATAGCTAAAGTAGAAGAAGAAAAGAGAATCAGCACGTCATCTTCGACTGCAATTAAACTACAAAAGAATACAAAGGATACACCATCACAAAAGAATCGTCGATTGCAATTATTACGAACTGTCAAATCTAAAAAGAAGAGTAAGTCTACTACTTCTAGTAAACAGTTGCAAAGTAAGGATAGTGAAGTGGTAGTTAACGAGGATGAAATGATTGGTCCGTTAGATGAAGTATTGGCCAATCGCTATCAGGAAAAGAATGAAGGCAAGGAGAGTATTGAAAGATCAATATCGCCAACTATTATGAATTCCAATATGGGATATGAGATACCAATCACATCTTCTGATACTGTTGACAATCTTAAGGTTGGTGGCATCAAGAAGGCAAGTACCAGTTTACGAACATTACAAGATCCAGCCATTGTACGTGATAGGAGTACACTTGCAAACCGCAGAAGTCAGGGTAGGAAGGTGCCGTCGTCGTCTCAAGGTAGGCTGGGTGCAATCCCAAGATCATCCAATGCACTCTCATCAAGTCCATTGCTAGATCCGACAATGTCGGATTACTTTTGTACACCTACCGTATCATCTTCCAATATACACAATACCACTCTTCCTCCTTCTGGGACGATAACATCTCAGACTACGCCCGAACGTCAAGTATCAAGCTCGTCAACCCAGGCTACACCAGACAACAGCACCCAAGGAACACCTGATGATAAACTCTCAAGTCAAGTAAATAACGATAGTCCAACAGGAGTGAATGAAATTGAACAAGTCTTAGAGGCACCAACTCCAATAACTTCTAATGAAACTAATCCAGGTAGTAGTAGTGTAACAATCTCAGCAGAAAAATCGAATGAAAAGAAGGCTACAAATCATCAACATAAATCATTTGTAGAGTTAGATGAAGAGAGTAATAAACAACGTTTGATGTTGTTAACTAAGAATACATCAAGGTTATTGGCGCAGGGTGATGAAGTTAAGGCATCATTGTATGTCTCTGATATGAAAAGTGGTACTAAGGACAACAAGAAGGATAGTAATCAGGTTCCTACTGCCGCTCCGGTCATCAACAACAAGAAGAAAGCAAATGAGCCATTACTACCAACTACAGGTATTGACCTTGTAGACGAAATGACGAAAGTATTTGTCGACTGTTTGATTGGAAGTAGTAACGACGCTCACAATATTGTTGGGTATGATGACGAAACTGAAACAAACATGGATGAATCAACAGCCATTGATACGGCAGTTGACGATGATAGTACTGTACCTGAGCGTCAAGAGGAGCTACCCAAGCCACGTGAATTGTTTAATGATTCCAAGCAATATCAAGATACTAAGAATGATGCCGCAGCTGTTATTGCCGAGGTTACTGATACTCCCATGTTTGACCCATCGTGGGAAGAACTAACAACAAACAAGGAAGTTGCAAAGAAGCTAGAAGACAAGACTCCTGATACTTCTACATCTCAGGAAGGAGTAGGTATTGAGGATCTTTTCAAGAGGAACAAGTTTGATAGTCCTTTACGAGATGATGTCGAGAATAATACTCCTGATGCTCATGTGTTACAGTCATCTACGGTAGGTGAGAATACTACATCATTCACTCTGAATGATGATACTGCTCCTCACTTGAAGGAAGTAGCGAAGAAAGATGATGAAAGTGGTGTCTCCTCAAGAGTCGCAAGTGATGTCTCTTCCAAGGTTGCCCCTCCAAAGATACAACGTGACCTTGATCATGGTATTCAGTTGTTTGAGGAACCTCAGAATACTGCTGAGACAGCTGATAAGAAAGATGAAACGAATGAAGAAGATGATGATCATCTAAAGCCACTACCAAGCTTTGACAATTCAACAGTTGATGATGACTTGACTTTGGACTCGTCCTTACTCGATGATTCAACATTAAATTCCACACAAGACGAGTCCCTACTAACACCCATGACTAATCACAGTGATTCACAACTGGGATACAACCCCATCCCGTCGTGGTTTGAGGACGTCGTGGATAAGATTGGCGATGCTGTTGGCATAGATAAACAGTGTGGAGAAATCCATTCCGATGATGAGTATAGTGACACCGAGTATCCCATGGATGAGGATAGGTCACCTCGTCGTCGTCATCGCCAACGCAAGAGTAGGAGCTCAAGACAATCAAAGTCTCTTCATCAGAGATCTCGTGACCTTCATCGTAGGAGACAACAGCGGAAGAGCCGTCGCGATGATGTCCTTAATAGGGTACGTTCATCTTCTCCTTCGGCTAGCCTGCACAGAAAGACAGATTCTGAAAGGGACTACCTAGTAAGTTTCTCCCCTGGCACAATTCCTACTGAGTTCGATCAAGGTCATGATAACATGGCCGACGATGACTCTTATGGTGAAGTGCACAAGCTAAGTCAAGCTCCTGCTATTGAGCAACGAGTTCAGACAAGTCCCAGTGAAGGACGACGTACCTCTACCAATCGTGTTGATAGACTTTCAAGATCCTTTGGGCATGGTAAAGTGAATCGTTTAGTACGCCAGTGGAGTGCCAAGAGTGAAGGCTTGTAGATGCCAAGGCCAAAAGATGTAAATGTATATTTTGTGCACAAGAGAGTTTCCAGATATGATACTCTCTAGATAGATGTGATAGTATAGTGAAATTAAATGTGAATAAGAAGTAAAGTTAATGTTAATAAGTCTATTATATCAAGAGTATCGAGTGACTAGCATTTGCATCCATGTGACATTTTGTACCGCGAGAACGAATACGAGTAAAAATAAAACTGCCCTCTGACACGATGCAAATCATTCAATAACGGAGAGCTCATAATACATCATTTATCGGCATATTACAATCTTTATCGTCAAATACCCTTTCTATTTAGGTCTATCACAATAGCACAATATATTCTATCATGTTACAGTCTACATTTGCAATCACCATACTAACTGCTACCGCATCAATCGTCGCGGCACAAGATGGTGATTGGTCATCTAATTGGGATACATCGAGGACACTGCTGAGTGCCTTTGATGTAGATCCTCAAGATCCTCGGTCGATGATGAGAGGCAGCGGCGATGTAGAGATTGGTGGAGGTATTGCAAAGTTCTTTGGCAATCCTCGTTTGTATATATCACATGATGATCCATCTGTCGAAGGCTGGGAGAATGTAGAGATTACTGCCTATGGAAAGTATGTCAATCGAGGCGTATCAAAGAGTTACTCTGGTTTAACATTTGCAACTCGATCAAATCATGATGAGTACGCTTCTAATGGTTGTTCTGCGTTTGGGTACTATGCTCGTATCTATGAAAATACCGGAGAGTGTGCTATTCAGAAGGAATACTTCCATGGAAATAGTAATGATCCAATCTATGTCGGAACTGTTTATAGCAACTCGAAGAGAGTTGATTGTTTCCCTGGTGGTTTGCCTATGAATGAGTGGGTCGGTCTCAAGTTCAAAGTGAACACGGTGCCAGATACATCTGATGTACTATTAGAACTATGGGTTGATTACAATAATGATGGACTGTGGGAACTTGGAATCAGTTACACGGATACTGTTGGTGATTGGCCTTGTTCTACATCAAAAGTGGTTCCAACAGAATGTAGTCAAAACAATGGAGATACAGTCACACGCCCGGGAAATGTAAGTTTCTTACGAACTGACGGAGAAGATACAACAACCGAAGTACACTGGCGTGATGTTACAATTACAAACTCAGTGACACCCAAACCGCTTTGCTCTGATGGAATCGAAGGCTCAAATGGAGGAACAGAAGTTTGCTGTGCATCATCTTGTGGCCAGTGTGGGGGTAGTGGGTGCGGCTCACTCCCTGGAGGGTCGAGTTTATGTTGCACTGGATCTATTATAACAAATGGTCAACTCTGTCAAGACTCATCAGACGTTGGTTGTATCATTTCATCTCCGACAACAAGTACAACTGTGGCATCAACTACTACTCAGGCAATAACTACCCAGACCACAACTACTACTCAGGCCTGTGTTGATGATCCTGATTGGCGCCACACTACTAACAAGGGTAGAGAGAAGAGCTGCGCATGGGTTGCCAAGAAGAATACAAGTACACGGTGTACCAAAGAGGGTGATGACGGTAGATTAGCTCAGGAAGCTTGCGAATGTATCTGTGCTCCCTATGCTCCATTTTAGATAGGTATTGGTGTTGTAGAAAACAGTAGGAATTGATGTATAGAAAGAAAACTTTATTACACATTGACATTTCACCATTTTACATAACATTGGCACAACACATTAGATTCTCGGTAAGCTTGGCATCAGTAGAATCAAGTCCGAATGAACCATCCCATTCTGGCGTCTCGCCATCATACTTGTGAGAGTATCGTACACATCGTTCACGAGCACCTCCTTGGATGTATTCATCGAAATCATCAATAACTGGTATCCATGCCCAATCACCATTCGGAGCTTGACGATATCCTCCAAGAGGTTCGCCTTTCACACCATCAGGACAGATTGCATCGTATGGGCAGATTGCCATACCCTGCATGGAACAAAAGATGAGTGCTTGTTGATATGTCACGCCCTCCCATCCATTGTTCCTGTTATAAATCTTTGGTTGATACCTCTCGACTGCTAATGCGTATACAGTAACTTCCTCCGGCTTGTCCTCGGTAACTTCCATTGATAGTTGAGCCGTCAACACTGGGGTTTCATCCTTGGTTTCATCTTTCACTTCAATATCATCCTGCTGCTTCTCAGGCATATCTCCCGTCTCGACATCTGGCAACTTATTCATAAAGTTCTGTTTCAATACGTCATGAAAAGCCTGTTGCAACATCTCCTCTTCTTTCTCAATTGTTGCCTCGTTCATCTCTTCCATTAATTCCTTTTCTACATCTTCAAATGACTTTGCTGTTGTTGTTGTTTGTTCCTGAAGAATCTCAATATCATTAGTAGCAGTCTCTTCAGCACTCTCGCTCACTAACGTCTGTTTAATACCAATTGTACCAACACAAATGACACCCACAACGATTGCAACTGCAATAATAATACCCCTCTTGAGTAGGAAACGTTTATATCCACCATTGCTATTGTTTGACATGTCATACCGATTGTTATTGGTATCATACCAAACATCTCCACTTGATGATGTTCTTCTCATGTTATATCCAGTATTAATGGGAGCATTCTCCTCTTGATCGTAATAATTCCATTCACGTTGTAAATGTTGCTGTTGATTGGTCGATGTTGGTAAGACATTGTTTGGTGATGACGGGACATGATCATATACATTGGCAGCTTCTTTCTCCTCCTCTTCGTTATACATATCATTACTACTCTTTTGACTGAGATTTAACGAAGCAAGATATCTTTGATAATCATCTTTAAGTTCACTAGTCTTGTGTGTAAGCTTGATTAACTTTTTACCTGACTTGCCATTACCCTTTGAGAACTTGGATGATACCGTGTATGTCGATGGAAGATACTTAAGACTACTATTGCTATTTTGATGCTGTTTGTTCGATCGTCCACGTCGATCTTTACGCTTTTGTTTACGGTATCCTCTGTTACTCTTTGTAGTTGCCTTCATAGAATTCGAATCATCAACTGGAATACCATGTGCAGTTTCCAAGTCTTGTAACTCATCCTGAAGCTGTGCCTCAAAGGTATCTAATTCGTTATAGATTTTCTTCCATCGGAGTTGATCTTCATTAGTTGTTACTTCTTCAATATCGTCACCTACTTCATTTTTATTCTCGTCTAGTCCATTGTTGTTGTTGGCTGCTGAAAGTACGCCAATGTAGGATTCGTCATCGGTAGTAGGTGCATCGTAGTAGTATGTTTCCATGTTAAATGGAAACAACAATAGTTTTGTGTTTTGTATCTTATGTCAAAATATATGTAACTATGTTGTCGTCGTCGTCGTATCCTTACCACTCTTCACTGCTTTGTTGATACCTCAGCTTAAGTTATTTACTACTAAACTACAATCCATCAAGAGATAGTAGTAGGGGCTATTCTCTAATAGAATGCCGCCCTCGCCATAGAGGAGACAAAGAGAAGGCAATTCTAAAATGATCGCCAAATCAGGATCGCCAAATCATATCCAAAAATGCCAATAACAAGAAAGAGGCGGGCTTTCCCTCGCTTTGAGGTTGCCGATAAGTTCAAGTGCACCACTATTAGAGGTCGACAGCTGTATCAATGGAGGTATATGAATTGCAATAGACTTATATAATTTGTAAATAATAACGAGGAGGATACCAATATCGTATCCTCTTGCAACAGTATCCTAGTATTGTTTGTATTGTAAGGATGAATATCTTTGGTATAGACAATGATGATGATTCTACTATTGATAACAATATGTGGAATTCACCATCTCGTTCTTCTACAAAGCAAAAGCATAGAGTAACTAATAATAATAGAGGAAGGGGAGATACTACAACACAAAGAACACATAGACGGAATGAAAGTTTGGATAAGTTACGTTTATTAAGTGCTTCTCATCAACAGACTACTAAGAAAGATAATAAAGTTGCAATGCCAAGTAGCACTGTGGTGGATAGTAGTAGTAAAGTTAATCATGTACAAAGAGATAAAAAAAATAATGTTAGTATAACTATTGATAAGCGTACCCAGCAGTACTCTGAAACCAAACAACAACCTTCGTTAATTGCTGCTGCAGCAATTAAGCAACTACAGGAAGCAAGTTTGCAGAATAAAATACAACAAACGTCTTCATTCAATGAATTGGAACATCCAAAACATTCAAGTTATAGCAAGTTAGAATTAGTAGCAGATAGTGATGACGGCATATCAGCAGAGTCTGAAGAGGGGTACATAACAAAATCAAAAAGAAGTACACTAAGAAATGTTATACGATCTGTATCACCTCTTTCCAGAAATAATATACGCTCTGTATCTCCTGCACCACCTAAAAGGGGCAGCAGTTTAACGAGGAAGAAGGGGAGACAGTCTCGGAATGTTATAAAGAGACAAGGCAGCAGGGGACGGAGTAGCTCTGTTGATACAGAAGGGCAGAGACATCGTGCCTCATCCCTCAAGGCTACATCTAGATACTCTTCTACGACTCCTTTACAACGCCACCAGCGACACTCATCATTATCCTTAAATCATGATGAGAAGAATGAGAAAAAGCAGTATAAACAATCCACATCACAAGAAGTCGAGAAACGTGTTACATTTCAAGTCGATCATAAAGAACAAGAGAATCAAGGACGGGGTAGAAGTAGTAGACCAACATCACCAACATCCTTCTTCCCATTACGAAGTCGGCAACGTAGTGCAAGTCCAAGTATGTTTGGACGTAGAATAAGTGATTTATCACGAAGTTTATCACCAACGCGTATCCTTCCCACGGTTGGTGGTGGTTGTGCCGCAATGAATTTAGGCGGAAACAGTGATTCGTCGCCTACACAGTCTATATCGAACTATGCATCATCACTTGTTCCAAGTTCTGTATCTAACTTGTTATTGTTCCAGTGTGGTGGTGGTGGATTGGGAAATGCTGCATTAGGTAATGGCAGCAAGGAAGATGCGGATGACAAAGATTTGGGTGATGATAATGACTTATTGGAAGAGACGCTTTCTAAAGAGACAAACGAGAACAAGAAGACTACTATTAATGGTGGGGATAGTATAAAGGTACCAATCGTAAGAGTGGATAGTTTAGTATTGAAATCTAATACCGAAGATAGACAAAAGGAGCAAGAGGTTTGTTGTACAACAATTGAAAGAAGTTATTCAACACCCATACCATCAATATTAGATGGCGTAGAAGATGGGGAAGGAGAATCTGAGGTACATCATCGTGGTCATCGTCGTACAATGAGCGGTAGTATCAACAAGATGGTGAAAGGTAAGGGTAACAAAGCCTCAAACCGATCTCTTGAGGCATTGAATTTGATGAAAGGTCGAGTAAAGAAGTCAAGAATGGCTGTCCAGCCACCCAAAATGAAGACCAAACCGTCGTCGACACTGTCATCTTCCTCAGTACCTCCGTTGGCAAATAAGAGCCATCGTAGGAGTACGAGTTGGGGCCGTAGTGCAACTAGTCCAATGAAGAGATTCTCTCATCGTCGTTCACTGAGTACCGGCGGTGGTAATGTATTCCCAAGTAGTAGTAGCTTGGCTGCACAATCATCGCCACTGACAAGGTCTGCCTCATTTTCGTCAGGCCTGCCAAAATCTTCAGCTGCGGCAGCGGCTGTTGTCGTTGATGATGACTCGCCAGCTCTTCCTCAGGCGACTACTCCAAGTGATAGGGGTATAGCCGACAACACATCCGAAGAAAGCCCCACTGGTGTCGATGATGACTTGAACCTACTCACTCATGAGACTAAGTTCCTTGCTGAGATCACGAAGACTGCTACACCAACTCCACCACTTTGTGATTCTCGTGATGTACAACAGCCCAACTTTCTTCGGGATTATCATTTGAAGCGAGGTCAACGAATCCATATGACATCTGATAAGCTATCCCTGTCAACATCGCCACCGGGTGAGAGTAGTCCTGTAAGACCTCTTAACCTGGACGAGATCCTCAAGAGTTCTACAACAAAAGAGCAAGAAGTCTCGACCCGTAAGAAGAAGAAGAGTGTCGCCACACTGATGAGTACTAATTCCTCGATCGTTGAGCTTGCATTGATCGAGAAGGGGGATACGGACGTTTCCGAAAAAAGACCACCAGTATCAAACTCAAGAAATAGTCTTCTTGACAAGGATATTGATGCTGCTGCCAAAAGCGTACCAACGGAGGCACTGCCGTCAAAAGAGGATGACGATATATCTTCTATTGTCGTTCCTACGACCTCATCCTCTCTCGCTTCAACCAAGAATGTGGCAGTAGAGACATGCAAGACAAAAGAAACCGACACACCTCAGCAAGAGTATGATGATGCAATCTTAATGCTGAAATCACGTGCTAAGCAACGTCAGGAAGATACGCCCACTGCATGCCAAACTCGTCCTCCTCCGGCACGTTGGCCTCCAAAAGAAGAAGATCAAATTACCCTCAAGTATAGTATTACCAGGGAGTCTAACGAGAAAGGTGAGGATGATAGTTTTCTCTCGTCATCGTCAGCGCCAAGTGAATTGGACAGTCTTCCTGCAGTGTATATGAATGATGAACATGATATGAGATCTACATCTACCAATACATCCTCTAAGTTCCATAGAGATATTGGACAATTCAGCACCGTTGTCTCGGTCAACTCCATGTCTGCCATTTATAGTCAAGATGAAGATAAGATGGTTGAACGTGAGGCAAGTACCAAAGACATCACAAAGAGAGATATCAACACCCTAAATGATTTCGATAGTATAGCTGCCGAATCAGAACTAACTGAAGATACAGTGTTCGATACTCGTCTTGACGTGCTACCCACTGTAGATGAAACAAAGAGTATCGCGTCGGCACAACAACTAGGGCCGACAAATGACAAGAAATTTGATTCTTCTCGTCATGGTACAACGACTCAGGATTGCAACTATAATACTACACTTGATACTGCATATGAAGAGTTTGGGGTGGAGAGACAGCTTGCCATAATAGATGAAAATGGGAGGAAGGCACGGCAGGGGATGAAGTTGAGATTGATTAAGCCGAGAAACTTCGGGCTGCCCTGGAAGCCTAACAAACCAGTGGATGTTGATGAAACATCGTTTGCAACTAGTCTTGCTGACAATTCTGTGAAGTCTACTTATAGTAACAATAGTGGTGATGATGAAGAGGTAGGACAATTAGATTGGCTGTGTGGGGATATGTGTGGTAATGAGGACGATATTGTCAATGATGAATACACCACCGCTGGATTTACCATTGCTACTCAAGGAAGAAGCATTATGACAACATCCTCCAAGCCAAAGCCAAAACCTAAGGACAATAAGTTTGACAAGATCATGGATGTTATGGAATATGTGCTTACTGGGTACAAGGCATGTGAGACTGAGTTTGACTGTCAAACAGAATATGATGGGAAGACAGTGGATACTGGCCTTGGCCTTGATGATGAAACAAATGTGCACAGTCAAAAGTCAAGGAATGAAAATATAAATGGTGTTGTCAATATAGATGCTATTCGTATGCAAGGCATGATATTTGAGTCACCAACTGATGACAAATCAAAAGCAAATGTTGACCTTTTTGAATGTTGAACTTCTTGGTTCTTAAGTGAGGGGAGCAGAGTAAGGTAGTACACTAGCATGTTAATTAGTGAATATATGTTCAGTCAAAATGTTTTATGTAATCTAGATGGCAAAGAAATGTCAACAATCAAACAAAAGTAAGATACAAAAGATTTTGTTGTACACAATCAAAGGGGTTTGGCAGGTTTCTCAAATCAAAAAGAAAATAACCTGATGCCAATCAAAAAATGTTTGGCCATCAAGTGGCACCTCAGAGATGTAGGCTTGCTATTATAGTGCTTGTTTGGCATTGTATAGGTGCATAACAAGTTAATGAACACATTCAGCACATTTCTAAGGCCCTCCACCATACTTTTACAGCCACATGGGGGCAGATTTCTTGCCTCAGATTCCGATTTACTCTGCCGACTTCCAGGCAATATTTGGCCATCAAGTGGCACCTCAGAGATGTAGGCTTGCTATAGTAGTGCTTGTTTGGCATTGTATAGGTGCATAACAAGTTAATGAACACATTCAGCACATTTCTAAGGCCTTCCACCATACTTTTACAGCCACATGGGGGCAGATTTCTTGCCTCAGATTCCGATTTACTCTGCCGACTTCCAGGCAAAGTTTGGCCATCAAGTGGCACCTCAGAGATGTAGGCTTGCTATAGTAGTGCTTGTTTGGCATTGTATAGGTGCATAACAAGTTAATGAACACATTCAGCATATTTCTAAGGCCCTCCACCATACTTTTACAGCCACATGGGGGCAGATTTCTTGCCTCAGATTCCGATTTCTGCCGACTTCCAGGCAATATTTGGCCATCAAGTGGCACCTCAGAGATGTAGGCTTGCTATTATAGTGCTTGTTTGGCATTGTATAGGTGCATAACAAGTTAATGAACACATTCAGCAAATTTCTAAGGCCTTCCACCATACTTTTACAGCCACATGGGGGCAGATTTCTTGCCTCAGATTCCGATTTCTGCCGACTTCCAGGCAATATTTGGCCATCAAGTGGCACCTCAGAGATGTAGGCTTGCTATTATAGTGCTTGTTTGGCATTGTATAGGTGCATAACAAGTTAATGAACACATTCAGCAAATTTCTAAGGCCCTCCACCATACTTTTACAGCCACATGGGGGCAGATTTCTTGCCTCAGATTCCGATTTACTCTGCCGACTTCCAGGCAATGTTTGGCCATCAAGTGGCACCTCAGAGATGTAGGCTTGCTATAGTAGTGCTTGTTTGGCATTGTATAGGTGCATAACAAGTTAATGAACACATTCAGCACATTTCTAAAGCCTTCCACCATACTTTTACAGCCACATGGGGGCAGATTTCTTGCCTCAGATTCCGATTTCTGCCAACTTCCAGGCAATGTCAGTTTACCCTACTACCAGTAGTGGTAACTCTAACGGCTTTTAATTGTCCTCCGTGGCATTTAAGAATAAACGTGGTTTTTGGCGATAGACCGACCGTTAATGAGTTCGTTCCAAATACTAAGGTA
>Ga0214481_100126_pt1 | contig 36175 bp, 27 predicted proteins | sample M1_20Mar14CPVII9_4_FD_165057 | JGI IMG/M metagenome (GOLD analysis project Ga0214481, IMG submission 165057) | Marine eukaryotic communities from Monterey Bay, California, United States - M1_20Mar14CPVII9sort6BwellG10 | ecosystem: Environmental > Aquatic > Marine > Unclassified | place: USA...
AATATTCATTGTTGGTATCGCTGTTTTATTTGCTCAAATTGTACATCAAGTTATTATGGACCTAGCAAGTCATGTTGAACACAAAGCTAGTCCAGGTGGAATTAGTTTCAACATTGAAACAATCACGGCAGTAGTTGGTGGTGTACGTGAAATCTTCCTTACCATGTTTAACAACTATCTTGTTCAACCATTGCAAAGTGCAGGAGATGGTGGTCCAATTATTGAAACTCATGTCAAGATTACATTACTTGTACTTGTTGTAATTGGTGTTATTATTACCAATGATAAACCTATATATCTTATGGCATTCAGTACATTTAAGGCACCAGATTCATGGAAGGTATCTCATGCAGAGATTGTACAAATGATGAAAAATCAGAATTGCTTCACAGAGGATTCAATTAAGTTTATGGCACGTCTACTTGAACGATCGGGAACTGGACAGTCAACTGCATGGCCTCCAGGTATTGTCCAATGTCTTCATGACAAGCCAGCTGATAGGTCTATCGAAGCTAGTAGAAAGGAGGCCGAAACAGTTATATTTGATATTGTTGAATCTGCCTTGAAGAAGGCTAAGCTTCACCCTCGTGAGATTGATGTCCTAGTTATCAACTGCTCCCTCTTCTCACCCACTCCTAGTCTATGTGCAATGGTAATCTCCAAGTTTGGTATGAGACAAGACATTCAGAGCTTCAACTTGTCAGGTATGGGATGTGGGGCATCTCTTATCAGTGTTGGACTTGCAAAGGATTTGTTGCAGCGTCAGAATAGATTCAGAGGTGGGAAGGCCCTTGTTGTTTCAACTGAGGTTATTACACCAAATCTTTACCATGGAAATGAGCGTGGATTCCTTTTACAAAATACTCTATTCCGATGTGGTGGTGCTGCTATTGTTCTATCAAATAGTTGGGCAGACGGAAGGAGGGCATGGTACAAACTTTTACACACGGTACGAGTTCAGAGTAACTCTGAGGAGGCATACCATTGTGTATACGAGGCACAAGATTCGGAAGCTCATCGTGGAGTAAAGTTGTCAAAGGAAATTGTCAAGGTAGCAGGAAAGTGTATGGAAAAGAATATGACAACTATTGGACCGTATGTATTGCCTCTCAGTGAGCAGATTCCTGTTGTTACTACATTGGCACTTCGATTTGTAATCAAGACTGTTGGTAAGTTACTCAAAATGGCTGGAATGGAGAACATGGCAGCAAAACTCCCCAACAAGAAACATTATGTACCTGATTTTAAGAGAGGTATTGATCACTTTTGTATCCATGCCGGTGGAAGGGCTGTTATTGACGGTATTGAGAAGAATATGAAACTTGAACTCTTCCACACTGAGCCATCTAGGATGGCACTATTGAACTATGGAAATACTAGTTCATCATCAATATGGTATGAGATGGAGTACATTCAGGATCATCAGAAGACTAATCCATTGAAAAAGGGCCATCGTATTATGCAGGTTGCTTTCGGTTCTGGATTCAAATGCACATCTGGTGTTTGGCTAAAGTTATAGTTATGGGGACGATTTGCTAAGAATATGTAAGTGGGCAGCTAGATCAAAATCAGAGGTTTGAATGTAGATTAAAGTAAGACAACGGTGAAGTCTAGAGGAAGTTACATCCTTAACAATACTGATTTATATATTATGTTGTAGTTGGTAACTTGTAAGTATGAGAATCGACTCTCACACGTAGTATGGACCCATTGACCACATTTCTTGTATCCATGGCTCCATGCAATATATAGTGACCACAAACATGATAACAGCAACAAAGATCGAGATCGGTAAAGCCGGAAGTGCCTGATGAAAAACTGACAACAAAACAAGAGTACCTCCAAGGCCTGCAAGAATAGACAGGAAGCAGCTTACAAAGGCTGGAAACCCATTCTCGGAAGCCTTAGCCACTAACACACTATAAAAGATAAAGTCGCCCAATCCAAGCTTGATGTTATTGTTTTCAGGGTTTTTATCGTCATCACCCCCCGGTACTATTTCCATGACTTTGCCACACTCAGCCACGAGGAGAGTTCTTTTCACTTCTCCCTCTTTGTTATATACAACGTATCGCGGCTCGCCTTTCTTGTTGTGTACAGTTTCAATTCTACCACCATTTCTTGGTAATTTGACTTCTACATTTGTTTGTAACTCAGTTGAACTAAATTGTTGATCTTGACGAAGATATGCAGTTGGAGAAGAAGTATCTACTGTCGTGCCCAATGAATGAAATGAAATAATAGGTAGTTTGTATACTTTTGCCACGGCAAACGGTAATATTATAGTATGAGAAGCAGATCTATGTTGTTGTGTCGCGCCGTTTCCAGTTGATTGCACTGTCTGACTAACTTGTTGAGTTGTTGTTGTTGCTGTTGTTGAATTGTCGTTTGGATTAGCAGGCGTAGTTTGCTCCCCTCCACCTCTAATTGCCATTGGTTGTTCATCAACATCACCATTAGAATTCTCTGTACTCTGTCTCTGTGATGCACCACTTCTATTCCGGCCCGGTCTCGTTGCGTTTGATGGCAATCTCGCCTCATAAAGAAGGCCTGGCATATCAGGGGCGTCATCTTTCGACATCAGTTTGACCAAGGCCTTGAGGGGCCCGCACGGAGTGAGTACTGCACACAAATCATACAGAGCCAACATCACGAGCAATGTCCAAGCCATCCAATCATTGAAATAGGAAAGTTGCCAAGCCACAATAACAGATGTCAAAACCAAATATGCTTGATTCACAACTCGTGGAATACCCTTCTGGTAGAATACAGCAATAGTCCCAACGATTGCAAAATTGTACATGAAACATATATATGTAATCCAATCAATCTCAAGGTTGTACTTTTGAATAGCAACATTAAACATTTGCCCGCCAAGAAATCCTAATAGTAGGCAGCTTGCCACTACCATATAACCAACTAATATCTTCATACATCTATACTTGTATAATAATACCAATACAAATGTCATGGCACCTATCACAGACACAATAATCTTTGAGAATCAAAAAGAGAAAGTGGTTTGTTATAAAGAGATGGACAATATAAACTGAACATAATATATGGTACAAATTGCAATCACTTTTGCTTACCAAAGCGTTGACTAATCCCAATCCTAGAGAAGTGGCTGCACTTTGATCATCAGATATTGTATATCTTTGATAAGTTTGTGCAAGAGCTTGCTCACCTGCCTTTTTCGTGGCATCTGTATTGATATACATAACAGCTAGTGCAGTAAATACCATTGTAACGCTAACGGGCTTGACTACTGCATGATAGGATGATGCTGCATATATTAACTCTTGAAGTGATATACCCTTTTCATTTTTGGTATTATTATCATTTGTAGTACCTCCATCAGTTGTTGTTGGTGAATGAGCTGAACTGTCGTTTTCTATAAAATCATCAGCTGTTGGTGCTGGTGCATGTGATATTATTTTTTCGTTGACATTTTCCTCAACTACAGTCTCCACAGAAGGAGAAATAGCAGCATCTTTTGTTTGTGCTGCAACTAATGATTGAGTGGATTTAGTATTTAAACCACCATATATACTAGCTCCAATACCACTGGGTAGGTTTGTTGTTTGATCTTCACATGAATCGTCACCAGCTGTAATTATTGTTGCAAGCCTAGGAACTGTATTGAGAACCGCTTGAGAGACATCGCCCCCGTCATCTTCAGATACTTCTGCTACTGTTGTTGTATTCATCATTATATTATTGATTGTGGTTTCAATCTCTAATAGCGCTGATTCCTTTGCTACGACCAAACCAAACAATAATTTTTATTTCGGAGCTCCCGGAAATTTTGGATACTGTGTAAAAATCTTATTGACCGGGCTGCCGGTCGGTTGGGCATGCGCTGCGCATTCATCAGTATCAACTACCATATTACCGACGATAGATTAATAGATGTCGACATTATATTATACTCATATTATCATCACTATGGTGATAATACATGTTGCTACATCACTTGTATTACTAAGTGATCTTCCAACGCCCTCGTTCGTTATTGACATCGACTCATTAAACAAAAGATATACTAGCACTTTGCAGCCAATATCAGTTGATGTAGTAGCACCTTCAATAAGATGTCCTGATAATAATCTGGTCCTCCATTCATCAATAAACAAAGATATATGTATATATTGCGACTTCAAGGTGGAAGAAATGGTACCAAGCATTGGATATATACACTCTTCAATAATTCGAGCAAGAGAGGATAAGAATGAAGATGATACATCAACCTACCTAGCAGAGATTGATTTAGACCATAAATTATGCGACGATGCACAGCTTGTGCTTGGACTTAACAATCATCACGTTGGAGGCTATTATTGGGCGAGAAGTGCCGGTGTTGGTAAGAGATACATCTCTACATTTCTACCCATGCTTTGTGTTTGCTTGTGTTGCCATTCTCTAACCATAAACTTATTCGATCAGGCGCTTCGATGGAGGCACCAGGTGTTGCATTCAGAGGAGGATCACTGTCTTGGAAAAACGAGGGGGGTGCAATAGAGAGCAATTCAAACGATGGTAAGAGAAGTGAATGGTGCAACTTTCTCAGAATTGGAGATACTGTACAGCTTGTTCCTGCAGATGGTCAGGAGACTCTATTGAGATTTAGTAAACACTTCGGAAAGCAATCTACTGAGCAAAGAGTATTTGGTATTAGTTCAAAGAATAGACCATTAGGAAGTGAGCCAACAGTTATATGTGAATATACATTCGATTAGAAGTCTTCCGATGTTTAGGAATGATATGATCATGCAAGTATAATGAAGTACTTGTTAGTTTAATACTATCAACACCAGCAGTTTAAACAATCACATATACCTCCTTCGTTATCTGGTTGTGAGAGTTCTTCGTTCTCTCTTGGGCTTCCTATTATCTTTGATTTATTCTTCTCCTCGTCAATGTTTGCATTGCTGTCATCTTCTACTTCTATGCTTGTTATTTCGCCTTCATCTATAGCCATCTGAAGTACTCTCGAGACCTTACCACCACTATGTTCTAGTAACAACTCTACCGCCTTGTTAACATTAGGCTCAAATAAGAATCCATTGTGCTCATGAGATAGTTTAAGCTATATAATGAAGAGGTATAAAGGATCAGTCTCGAAATATACACCAAACAATACATTAGAAAAGTAGCTTACCATTAGATGCGCTGGCTTCATATTGAGAGGTTGGACAACTGATGGCGATTCAAGTAATGCATCGCTAACAAAGTCACTATCTCTTAGAAACAACTTGAAGAACATGCGCCCTTTGAATTCACCAACAACCTTACTTTTGTCGTCTTCTTTCCTCAGTCGAACTGGTTGTATTCTATGTATGTCGTTATGAATAGCTTATATATAAGAACAATGTACAAAGATAAGATATACAAGTACTTACCTATCTAGCGCAGATCTAACATCTATATTTGTTTCCTCCCATAACTCTCTAGCAGCACCTATCTTACACGCTTCTATCAATAGCTCAGAACCTTGAACATTTGATGTTATATCATCATAATCTTCCTTATCTACATGTCCGCCAGGACATTGACAATGAGGTCCCTTCTTCTTTTTTCTAGTACAATACAACAGAAGCAATCCATACTTGGGATGAATTGCAAATACAAATGCTCTATAATCTTTATTTATATAATCTTCAATAGATGTCATTTTTTGGGTGTGTGATTCTATTGTATTATTGCGGTATGTCGAAGATGCTAATACTAGGTCAGCTTTTTATTTCTCCTGTATGCCTTTATTAGTCTACTCGTATATCTAATAGATAAGATATTAAATCTGTTCTACACATGATGGGGGAGAAGAAGGAGAAGATGTGGATTTTCCGGCCAGGCTTTGACTGCCTTCATTTCAGTTTCCGGAAGGATACCACAAGCAAGCACTTACTAACTTACCCTACATACGGCAATGCTTGATTGATAATACATCAACTATTCAACTAAGAGACGTTTCCACCATTATGATATATATAATACACCGATATATCAACAATTGACAAATCTCGCCATCACACTCATCACTCTGTGGTAGAGTTGTAGTCACAAATCATTATATAACAGACAGATACAATACTTCGAACATGTCAGCTACACTACAAGCTTACGGATCGATTGCTGGTAACGATCATCAGAAAAATGAGGAGAGCAACACACTTCTTATAAGTCAAACAAATGATCTTCATCGTCATTTGTCATTATTCGATTTAGTTTGTGTTGGTATTGGTGCCACTGTTGGTAGTGGTGTGTTCGTATTGATTGGACTCATAGCACATACACAAGCTGGGCCTGCCGTTTCCTTGTCATGGATACTTGCGGGTATATCTGCTTGCTTCTCGGGACTATGCTACGCTGAATTGGGAGGCAGGTTTCCTTCAGTTGGTAGTACTTACATCTATGCAAAAGAAACAATGAATGAATATGCAGCAGTTGTGGCGGGTGCCTCTTTAACACTTGAGTATACGGGAAGGTAAGTGCATCTAGTTATTAGGTATCATGACACTTTGTCCTTCTAACCGAGTAATATGAAATAAGTGCTTCTGCAGTAGCAAGATCCTGGGGTGATAAGGTCATAGCATATATTATAACATGGGAAGATGAATCTGGCGACAATTCATTGTTCTATAGGAGTCTCATCTTTCTCTTAGATCCAGGCTTTGGTGTAAATAATGTGCATTCGTTGTATCTTTTGCTTCCGTACTGTTACTTCTTAAGGGTATAAAGGAATCCAAGACAGTGACAAACTTCTTTTCAACTCTCAACATTATGCTGGTATTGTTTATGGGTGTAGCTAGTCTACTATTGTCAAATAAGGTAAACCTTATACCATTTGTGCCTACACAGTTTGGTTACGGTGGAGTGGTCAGAGGTGCAACATCTTCCTTCTTTGGCTACATTGGATTCGATGAGATATGCTGCATAAGTGGCGAAGCCATCAATCCAACTAGAGACATTCCAAGAGCAATATTGATAACACTTTTAGTTGTGACGTAAGTTCCATGGCTTTCTTTGTTGTTTGTGTTATCATGATACGACAGAACTTACACTCATTGCAATCTCTTAATAGATCACTATATTGTGCAGCATCTGTCGGACTTGTAGGTATGGTACCATATCAACATATAAGTGAGACTAGTGGTTTTCCTGAGGGCTTCCGATATAGAGGGTACAATTGGATAGCCGAGATCACTGCCGTGAGTTACATATACTTGTTTATGACTTTTATGCTTTCACAATCCTCGACTTATCCTTGATTCAAAACTGTATCATTGAAAGCTTGGTGAGCTCATGGTTCTGCCTCTTGTGGTATTAGTAACAATCATGGCCCAACCAAGGTTGAACTATATAATGGCTATGGATGGTGTTCTCCCTTCAATCTTTGCTCGAGTTGATGAGCAGGGCAATCTTGACAAAGCAGGAATCAAAATAGCAGGCACTGTCATGATAATCGTTGCGACTGTTATACCGTTCTCATACTTGGATGATCTCATCTCTTCCGGGATACTGATCGCTTTTACGATGACTGATACAAGCGTTATTATAGTTAGAATGCAACAATCATCATCAGACAAACCATATATGCTGGAAAAGTTTCTTATTGTGTTTCATTCGCTTTCGTTTCTAACTGGTCTCTTGCTACGAAATTGGTTATCTATTGGTGAAACTGGGCATACAGTTCGCATCATGACAATTACATGTTCCATCTTGTTATTCTACACTGGTTATAGAATAACAAGATTCAAAAGAAATACAAACAATGAGCCTCCAGGGTTGTTCTTGACTCCATTTGTGCCAACATTACCTCTATGTGGTTGCTTTGTAAGTCGTATAATGCATGTTGATTGTTTCGATATGTGCTCTTCTCATTTGTTACTTCTTCTGTTTATCCAGGTGAACATCTATTTGATATCCCAATTAGAATTGACTGGATTGCTGGCAATCGTTGGGTATGTGGCTTTAGCAGTGTTTGTATACCATTATAATGTACATAAAAGAAAGATTTTGAAGTGGCCTTTGCAATGGGTATTGGATTAAGTAATGGTACATTGGATTCTGGATTAGATTTATAGTATAACTTCCAAACACATCCACAAACTGTCACATCGCGTGCACCTTCATATTACATCCAACAATATGATAAAATGAAGTGCATTATGTTGGGCGGACAATATCTCTTGGATAAGGTAAGTTTAGCATCCAGTCTCAGTTATTCACGAAGAGCGTTGTCAAACTTTGTGCAACCGCTACAGAGGAATCGTTCACCAGAGTTTCTGGCTACTTTAGCTGCACATCCGTCCCAGTCTTCTTCCTCTCCGTTAAATACATTTCCAGATTTGCCTTTGATTCGACACCTGCCCTTATTTGACATGTTGTTCCATCTGTTTGTCTTCCAGTCCTCATAGGAAACGGTGCAGTGCTATCAGAGTGTGGTATTATAGAAAGGATGAGCGGATGAAATGATCGAGGAAAGAAGTGTGGGAGTTGTATGTGACTTACCGTTGGAATGTGAGCTAGGCAGTACTGGCCACCACCTCCATTATTCGCAATGGCATTGTTGCAGTTACGACAATCAAATCTTTCCATTGTTGGCAAGGTGCTCTGTGTTACAATCTGTCTACATGCATCCTCGTTACCAAGTGTCAACAATGAACTTATAAGGTAAATCTTCTTCACTTTTGCATTTTCAGCATTGATGTCCGTACCATCGGTTACAGCAATAACGTTTAGTTCTCGTAGCCGAACTAAAATGGTTGATAGAAAATTATGACCGCCGTAATCTGGTCTTTGCAGTATGCTTTGTTTGAGCCATTGATTGTTCTTTGGTTTGCGGAATTGTTTGACAATATTATATGCTGTAGTAGCGAAGGCTCGTAATTCTGATATATTGATATTGTGCTTGGCAATTACGTTTTGGATTTGGTTAGCTCTGAGCGAGTCGGCATCAAAGAACTCACCAAACATTGGATTCCCAGCTGCAATGATGAGAAGTGAACTAAGCACGTTATTCATTTCAGGGTTCTTTCCTGTGGAATTTCGTCTCATTGCAATGGTGTTAAAGCTAACAGATAGCTTTTGGGCATTATCTTGATATCGTGTCTTAGATGCTTGAAGTACAGGTGCAGCTTCTTCATGAACCTCAATTTTCTTCATTATACGGATGCCGTCCTTGTTAGATGCTAAATACTCAAATGATTCAAACCCTTCTCTCCTGTTGGATTGCTTGGCAACAGTTGATGTAGGTTCTACAAGCGGCTGAGGAAGTTGTGGAAGGTTGTCTGGCTTACGAGACTGGGAAGCGAGTGAATAAGTTAGTGAACGAATTGGATAGGACACAAGGAATAATACCATATATAATGAAACAATATATGCCGGTCTACTCACCTCTTCAATCATGAATTGATCAATGTCCTCCTCGTCATCCTTCTCAACGAGAGAGAAAGGCTTAGCATCTCCTGTAGACTCACAAGCTGACGGAGGCTTGGGTACATGAGCTGATGTGTCATTAATACTCGGATGCTTGGGGACACGAGCCACAGGATTGCTCGATAACTGGATAGCAACTGCTGAACGTTGTGAAGAGCTTGGCTTACGAGACGTAGACGTATATTCCTTCCAGTTCCAATCAAGAAGGGGGTCACGACTTTGATTTGCTTGTCCTTCAGACTTCTTGCGCCGACGGGATAGGGATGTTGATGTAGAGAACGAAGCGAACGAAGCCGATTCCTTCTTGCGGAGAGCAGAAGAGGATGTAGACTCGAGTGCATGACTGCCAAGAGAGTTGAAAGACAAAGATGAGGAAGTCTTGGCTTGTATATCTGATGAATGTTCCCGTTCGGCAATGCGGCGTTGTTGTGCAGCTCTCTGTTTGTGTACAAGCGAATTAATAAGTTAGTGAACGAATTAGTCATATATAATATGAAACAATATATGGTCTACTCACCTCCTCATTCATGAATTCATCAATGTACGAAGCCTGGAAGTTCCCAGCATTGTTCTTCGATGCCTTTGTTGGACGTTCGATAGATGTACTATCGGGCTTGAGAGATGTGCAAGTCAAGGGTAACTCTTGAACTTGTTGTGGCTTCAATATTGAAACATCAGACTTGCGAGTTGCACGAGTGGACTCTGCTGCCTCTGCTGCAGCCTTCTTCTTTGCTTGAGTCTCCTTTGACATTAGAAGTTTACCTCCTCCATTACGACGATTACGTGAAAGAGTTCGTTGGAAAGTTGCTACTGCAAATGAATGATCAATTGATGTAAGTGAAATGTTAATATGAGCGAACAATAAGAAGGGAGTTAGATGCGACTTACCGCTACGTTTCTCTCTCTCGTGGAGTACTACACGGAGCTCATTATCAAGTGCATTCTCTTTTGAGTAAGGATTTAAAGACTTCTCTCTTTCGATTGCTTTAGTAAGATAGTTGAGTTTACATTGCAATTCATTATCTGAGAGATTAGTTACTGATTGGATAAAGTTATCATCCATTTTCTGTGGGAGGACACTCAAGCAATGACGAAGAAATCAAGTAAGTACAAGAAGCAAAGTAGAAATGAGAATATTTTTTAGGGTGGGACTCGATAGTTTTACATACTAACATACTTTTTATTTAGGGGGGGACAGGTACACAGGAGTCTTCATCTGAACTACTGTCCGGCGCAGCTCCTTCAGGCACAGCTCTTTCAAATCTCCCTTGCATGTTATTCTTTGATTCTTCACACTTGAGTCTATGTTCTAGATACAACCAGCCTTCTGAGAAACTATCTCCATCGACAATACCAGTATTCTGACTATTCAAACCATATCCAATATCCATCACTGAAGCAAAGTTGGCAAGCCCAAGTTCTACAATCGAACATGCAACAACAACATTATCAATACTAACACCCGACTTTATGTTTTTTTGGAGCCCACTGACCGAATCAAAAACACTCTTTCCACTCAACACATTACCAATTAAGTTAAGGCCGGGTTTAGCTACATCACCTCGACTTGTATTTATTGGTAGAGTCGCAATCCTTCCCTTGTTACTAGATCCACCACATTTCAAATCTCTATTCTTGATTGCTTCTCCAATAGTATGACCCTCAATCCCTTCTGTTAGTAATAATTGTGTATACAACGACTTGACCTGTGTCGCCAATGCGTCATCACTAACAATTTTGTTATCAAGTTGATTCAACAATGTCATTATTGATACTTGAGACTGTCCAACAATTGCTCTATCCCCATCACTATTATTGACCCCGCGGCAAACATGCCATGAATTTGTAACTAGAGCGAGAGCCAATAATTTATCTTTTGTACTATGTAATTCTCCAGCCTTAGTTCCATCTGCATTCTTGATAGTAATGATGATATCATGTGTTGAAAAGGTCTTACCAAAATTGGTGGCCGACTCCTTTAATGCATACTCAAGAACAATCATACCACCATCATCTTCAACTTCATCTTTTGCCTTTTCTAAAACATCATTAGCATACTCATTGTATGCATTCTCCTTTGGCTTATCATAACGTTCTAACCCATGTAACTTTTTGATAATCTCACGGAGTGATGACTTATTCGTTTGATCGCCAATATTATTAACCGATGCCAATTCAATTTTGAGTTCACCTACTACCGCTTCTACTTTGCCATATGTTTCTGATGGGTAATCTTTTAGAAGGGTGATTGCCTCCGTGTCAAGGGTTTTTGACAATTCTAATTTTTGCAAGAATCCAGCATAATCACAATCTCGAAATCCACGAATACAATCCTCAATAGCATCTCCATGCTTCTTATCCAAGGCATTAGTAGAATTAGAGAGCTCCACCCGTTTATTTCGTACGGCACTAATTAATGTTTGCCATGTAAGGGTGACAATGATCTTATCTTTTGATACTCCATGACTATTCAATATTTCAATTGCCTCCCTGTTAATGTCATATGTTGGTAGCTCGATCAACTCGCGTAGAGATACACTACCAAGACAGAAGAACGCTTCTACCACCATCTGATGTCTTGTACCTGTAAACTTGGATGCAAATGCACCTTCCAATAAATAGATCATAACCTCTTCCATTTTCTTCTCCTCGAGTGATATATCATAACCGGCAAATGCTGGTGATAATTCACTAATAATTCTCACTAACTCAACTAACAATGGATCTTTCCTCATAAGCTCCATAGCCTTGCCCACAGCCAAGCAAATTGCAGCATGATTTGAATGTTTATCCGATATATAATTCTTATAATCTGTCAATGTTAATTTTTTCTTCTCCTCGTCCTCGTCGTCATCATCACTATCATACTCGGTTTTAACACCATCATCCTGCATAAACTGAACGGCTGCGCGCCTGAATACTCCAAATCGCACCGTAATTGATTGTCCTGTCTTCCAATAATTTTTCCTTTTTATACGGTATACTCCTCGGTGGTCATTTCCACTCAATGTTGTGATAGGTTCCAACTCAAAATCTCCATCACTATTGCACAATTCTGATATAATTAGCGGATGTAATCTCTTCATTGCCAAATATACTAACACTGACAATGCATCCCATAAATCATATTCCTCCTCATTATTAGGATCTTTTCCAAATCTTACCAATTCCTCTCGAGTAAATGACAACATGAGCACAAACTTTTCTTGTGAGTCATCTAAACTTTTAATACGGATTGGGGTAGTAATATCTTCTGGTGGTACATTTTCACTAGATGTTACCTCTACACTTGATACACTATCCCACCACTGACTTACACTTGACCCACCTAATATACTATCAACCTCAGTTTTTAATGAAGTAGATAAAACAGTAGGATGAATAATATCATCAAATGTCTTAGCACGGAATGTCTTGCCACCTTTCAATCCTAGATTTTCTAATTGTTTTGCAGTATCAGGACGATTAGCAATATCTGTATTGGCGCGTTTCTTCTCTCCTTGGAGAGTAGTATTATTGTTACTCATTGGTACACAATATTGATACCGTCCTCCTTACATATATTATAAAGGTTTACAGGGGCGGGGGGCGGCGCGGCGTGCGGCGTACATCATTCAAGGATACCGATTTTTTGACTACCACTACTTTGATACTTTGACACATTTGTTGCTATGATTTATTGAACACATCAAACATCGCACATACCTATTACTCTCAGCAAAAGACAATCCATTATTACTACATACATGATGTATATCACTTTTTACACTGTATATGGGATTCGTTAGCAAAATGCAAAATGTAGATTTTGTTAGTGGAAAATCACCTTTTTATTTTTAAACACCCAAGAAGAAGGGCGCATTCAGGATCTGAGAGCAATTGATCAATGTTATTTACACGTTGTTGGTAGTTGAGAGAAAGACAGTATTACCCCAATCACAAAGACAAGTGATGAGATTACAAGCTGTGACATCTCACTTAGTCTTGATGCTGGAATGAGATAAAATCCAATTGCTGTTCCAAGTGACTGAATACATTTATACCATCCAACAATTCGACTATGATGACTGCCTGAGGTAAAAAATCCGCTCATTAACCAATAACAATAAACTTGAATTTGGGCATCGGCAAAGCCCCAACATGCAAATGCCAACGATGGAGATATAACGCTGATATTTGCAATGTCATAAGCGGTATCATTACTGTGCTTAGCGGCATGTTCTTCTGTAAAAGCCAAAATATTGCCAGTGGAATTTATTGCAACAAAAGCAACAAGGCATGAAATGGCTCGTTTTCTTCTACTACTATCAGAGGCAATTCTGTTGTCACTATCAAGAAACCGGCCAGTCATCAGTGCACCAATTATTTCCATCAAATGAAATATTATCAATTCTACTCCGATTGATCTCTTTGTGAAGAAACGGCTAAATGTCCCTTGTTGATATGGCTGATTGTATCCTGGAAGATGCGCGTTTCACAGTTTATGAAGACGAGAAAGAGATACAACTTTTGTTAGCGCATGTGGTATGATTATATAGTAAAACAATACAAACGCGGACTTTCCTGTATAAAAGAAGAGAGGTGATAACAACAACACCCTCTTACTCAATACCATTTGTATAGTTCCATGAGCTTCTTGTTTCCAAGATAGATGACTCAAATCTTCTTTCATTATGATTGCATTATCTTCTCGTGTTATCATTTTGTTCGAAGTAAGAGGTGTATGATCATTAGTAATCATTTCAACACTGTCAGTGTTTGTATCAGTATTGTCTTGTAGCATAGTTGGCGGTAGTAGTAGCTGTGTACAAAGAGCACCGATAATGATGAATGCAAGAAACAACACATATAATGCTGTTGATCCATTAGGCTGTTTGTTGTAATATATGAAGGAAACAGCTCCCCCAACAAGAGAGGAGCACTGAAATATAGCCCAAAATATACCCATTAGCTTTCCTGTTTTTGTATGCGAATCGTTAGTTATGTTTGTTGTTGTTCTAATCAACTCCTCTTCTCTTTCAGAGTATTGTAATATCAATCTACCCTGTGCGGTCCATAATAAAGATGCCCCGATGCCAAGAGTTGCACCCCCAAACACTACCAGCCGTTTCGACCATACAACATCTTCTCCTCCGTAGAGGAAGTAAATTAATGATGTCAACACTAGCGACGCATAGCCGAGAACTCCAATGAAGAGACATAATCGGCATCCATACTTATTGATAATACTTGGAGTAACTAGTGAAGTGATTGTGAAGGTAAGATACACTGCCGATATACTACTTGAAGCTAAAGATGATTCATAGGTACTTCTGGCATAGAATTGAATAGTTGTATATGCAGAGAACTAACATGACCGATTATACAAGAAAAAGACAATATTAGCAGAGGTACATATAACACAATTGCAAAGGCAAAAGACGCTATACTCACTACCCAAAAGAAAACAATACCTAGAGCGATAGTTTGAGAAGTTGCTGTTCTATACCATGGAGGCGAATGGTTGATGATGAAATTGTCACTGATTGCTAACATATCCACTCCACACACCACTATCTAATACGATACGCTCAATTCTCTATTGAAACTCTTGTTCTATACCATAGAGGCGAATGGTTAATGATGATATTTCAACGAATGCAAACATATCCACGCCTCAAACTCTAGCGCAACATACTTAGCTCCTCTTCGCACTCTTTTTAACAGCTAAATCTATTCCCTTGGTCACATTCCACCACCAATAAAAGACTAGAAGCTAATATTGACGAGATATAGCAAATTGTTGACGATATATGCCGCTGATTGAATATGTGACAATTATCTACTGTAGTGAATGAGATATCTGGTTGAACAATCTCAACTACATTTACATCGCAAAAGTTGAAATCTCATCTCACTATCAATTAGTTGTAGTTGAGATTGAGGATATTGTATGACTTCCTATCACTCACTCACCGCTCTTTGTATATCATCACTTGAACTTACATGATACTTTCTATATCATCCTTATCTGCTTCCTGGTTTTCTATTGCTTGATGGATTGAAAAGGGTAGACAATATACATCAATAATAAAACTCATACACATTATACACATACTCTCATAAAAAATATATAAGTTATTCACATAATAATATGCCAAAGAAGGTATCATCCAAACGAGGTAACTCCTCTTCAGTTAAAAACACAGATGCATCATTGAAAATACCAAAGAGATATTCACTAACCACGGCTGTAAAGGAGAGTCATGGGCACCCAATCTATTGTGTTGCCTTCTCGCCTCATGTGCACATAATGGACGATAGTGATAGCAATGCTAATAATACAACTACAGCTTCATGCTTTGCAACAGTTGGAGGTTCATATGCAACAATTTACGAGGTCATCAATATTGATACTAGTAAGGCATTACCTATCCAGACACAGCCTTTAACTGCTAGACAGATATATAAAGATGTTGATAATGGCGAGTTATTCTACACTTGTGCTTTTGGGGGGAGGGGCGTGGGATCGCCTCTTGGGTATGATGCTGTTGGTATAGTCGCAGAAGAAGAATCAAATGATACATCAACAAGTGAGAAGAAAAGTAGTAATAGTCATGATAAGAACATTATATACTTTGGAGAAAAGAAGCAACAAAAGGAACAGCACAATTCAAAGAAGCCTGTTAAACGCCAAAAGCAACATGATACACACAAAAATGAGATTGATACAAAGGAATCACAGCAGTGCCAATTCTTTCTACCTCATTATGCAACACAGAATGGACCGCCGTTACTCTGTCTAGGTGGTACTCGGGGTATTATTAAAGTTATTGATACCTGCAGACGAAGTCTCTTCATGACACTTTCAGGTCACGGAACTGATATTACAGATCTCAAGTTCAGTCCTGCTAATGAATGGCTACTCTTATCAGCATCAAAAGATGAAACTATTAGACTTTGGAATTTGCAACGAGGAGTTTGTGTGGCGGTATTCACTGGACATAATGCACATAGAGGACAAGTTTTGAGTGTATCATGGCATTTAACTGGTAGCAAGTTTGTGTCATGTGGAATGGATAATATGATAAAGTTATGGAGAGTATACGATGACGACAACACTGATGACAACAAAGAAAAGAGAGAATGCGGACCTGTTGAGAAAGCATTGAGGAATAGCCAAAATGTTGTCCCAAATGGTTGTGTTAGTAGTGACAACAACAAGAAGATGGATGATGGACAGGATAGAGCACTTGAAACGACCAAATTCGAGACATACTTTCAACAGTTTCCCTACTTTTCAACAAACAAAGCTCATATCAATTATGTAGACTGTGTTCAGTTTGTGGGTGATCTCATTCTATCCAAGAGTATTGATAATAAAGTTGTTCTGTGGAAACCTATATTTGACAATGATGCCGATCAAAGAACAGTATATACAACGAATCGGGTACCATCAGATATACTCTACCTACGGGAGTTTCAATTAGAGAATTGTGGTAGTTGGTTTATTCGATTTGAGTCTCCACCTCCATATCATCACTTACTTGCCTTGGGAAATCAAGTTGGAGAAGTTAAAATATGGCACATTGGAAATGATGAGAAACATCAAAAGTACTTTTGCAACTTGACAACAACTTCTAATGGATGGTTTGGCACTACAGGGAAGGCAGTAAATGATCAATCTACTATCCGTATGGTAGCATTCAATCCGCATGGACCTAGCTTAGTTGCAGTAAAGGATGATTCAACTGTTTGGATGTGGGATGCAGCCATGAAATAGATAGTTTGCCCTGGCTGGAAGATAAGAGCAGAAGATGTGTTAAGTATGAGGAGTAAGTATCCTCCAAAAGTAGAGAAGGATTCCCATGCTGTCGGCACTGAAGACGAAGAGACGAGGACGAGGTTACTTCAACTGGTACCAATAATGGGTACTATTTCTGATTTGTTGTGCTCAGTTTGCAATCGAAACGGATCAAAGGCAAAGGCCGATCCCAAAGTTTACTCAAAAGATACTATATAGATATATACACTTTCAGTACCTTAACCAGTAAGAAGGCATGTCCGCTTCTCTTCGTGCTTAGAATGAGCCTACCCGCCCCCTTAACAATCCAGCCAAGAGTACAACCAAAAATAGAACGAATTAGCAAGAAGGCAGGCAGAAGAGGAGAAGAGGATACCGAGCAATTTTTCAGTCATGAACGGCTATTTTGAGTTTGTGAGAGGAGCTTAGTAATGCTCATAAATCAACCAATACTTATTACTCCAATACAACATACTAAACATGGTTTCCTCTACTACTACTTCTATTATTGCTGTAGGATGTGGCCTTGCTGGAGTAGATGCCAACATTCTCGGCGGAGTCGTATCTTCAAACACAAAGACAAATACAGAGGAGGATGTTAGTGTTCGTGTTACCACAACAAATAACAATAATAGATCAAAGGGACGTCGTCTCCTTCAGAAATTCAAGAAGAAGAGGGAGGCACGATACAATGCAAAGTTCCATGATAAAGCTGGTGAATCCGATGTTGGTATACTAAACAAAGCAACTCCTCCCCGTTTCTTACAGGAGACTGATTATGAATATTACTGTCCCCGTGATACATGTCCAACTGCTCTGTGTGATTGCGCTGATGGCGGTGGATCTCTTGAGGATTGTACTCCTCAGTTACAGGATGTTTGTAGGCAGGGGAAGTTGGGTGATTGTGTCTTTAAGGATTATGTAGCAGTTTATGAAGAAGTTTACTGTCCCTTTGCATTCTGCCAGAACACTGGTCATCGTGAGGATCAATGTGACTGTGCCTTCTACAAGTTGTACTGTGATCGTCTACAGGGAGAAGAGTGCACAGATGTACTTGATGCTGATTCTACCGATCCTGATAAGAAACCCTTCTTTGGCTGTGACGAGGAAGAGTTGGCAGCCGTGTGCGATGAAGCTGATGCTTGCAAGAAGCGTGGTGATCTACAGGGATTAGATCTAGGCACATGGCAGGGATCAGTTATGACTGGTCTTCCCAATTCAAGTGATAAATTGGGAGGTGGAAGTGTTGTTATGGGTGTTGCTGCGTTATCCATGATGTGGCTTTTGGTGAATGTCTAAGATAGCTGTATGAATGATTTTGGGTGGAAAATATCTGCTGCTTATATATTGCACACACCATCTTGCTTATTCTGTGTTGGCAGTGGATTTATTGTTTGGGGGATATAGTAGTTGTTGGGAAGGGAAAGATTGGTATAGTTTGGGGTGGGTTGGTGAATTGTAGTAGACAGAGTTGGTGGCCAATAAACTTAGAGGTTATTAGAAACTGAATGTTATAGAAACTCCAGTTGTTGATTAATTATATATCTTGCTACTCAATGAATCAACTACTATCTGCCCAAGTCTTGGAAGTTAAGTATACAGTAAAATACCAAGTACTCTCGATCAATCTCTTTAAGCTTATATATTTATGATCACTAACTTGTTCTGCTTTGCATTAGCTAGCTACACTTTCTCCCCTCAAATCCCCAAGTTAATCATATTCATCATCATACTCGTCGTAATCATATTCATACTCATCGTCGTCATCAGCTGTATTGGCACTCATTGCCATTGATGCATCCGCGTCATCATCAGCTGTACATTCAGCCTCTTCATCGTCATCTTCTTCGCTCTTCTCTGCCGTCTCTTCTTCTTTTTCCGAAGCCTCCCCATCATCATCATTTGCTGCGGTTGATTTCTCATTAACACCATCTTTCCCCCCTCCAAATTTAAGGCCCTTTTCCAATAACTCTGGGCTTAAACTTGAACTCATACGACTTGGTAGATATAATCCATACGTATCCAACTTATTGGTGACCTTCTTGCAAAACTTCTTAGTCTCTGGTAATAATTCATCAGCATAGAATTCACACCATTGCTTCACCAACTCTTCTGAATCTTCCGAAATAGATTGTTGTTTCAATTCACGCTTTAATGCAACTGCCACCGCAGCTGTTAAGCCCATCAAATCGGCAGCAACACGCTCTACACACATGGCAGTTGATTCCGAATCTTCCCCATCATGTAACGTGCATGCCAATCCTGCCTTGAGTACCATTTGTGCAAATTTCAAATGTTCCTCACATAATGGTGGATTCTTGGGCTTTGCTGGACTTCCCTTGGACTTACGCCCCTTCTTGGATGGTGGCGCTGATGGCATGGAAACTAATGAAATTTCATTAAATATTCCCCCAAATGTTTGTGCACGTGTTAATACATAGTGTGCATACCGTGATAAAAAGGCACGATATCCCGCAGTTTCAGGATCATTATCAACACCAATCAATACCTTACTATCAAAGTAACGCGTCCCTCCCCGACCACCAGTTGATCGTTTTGGATCCTTCGTTTTACGTAATGCACGCAATCGTTGTTTCAATGCCTCCTGATGATCAGGGCCGCCATCTACAGAAAATCTGTGTAATACATATACACTCTTTAACTTTGTTCGCATATTCTTCTCGGCCATTTTATTCCACAATTTACGTAATACTGCATCATATATGTCATACTTTCCTGATATTTGATATGTAACGCCTACTAATCGCTCGACATGTTTAGTCTTTACGGGTGTTTCATCTGGACGTGTAGCTTTTAACATTACCTGTTCTAACTCAGAGGATGTTAATCCTTTAACCTCACGGTAAATGTTGGAGGATAGTTGTGTCGTACGTTCCTTTGTTGCCGATGCTGCTGATAACATGGTATCCTTAACTGTGTTGGGATCAGGCATTCTATCACGAATTGCCGATAGACCACGAGTGAATGTACTGGGTGGGGGAGGACCACGACGTCCTCGTTGTCCATAGGATACAACCCGACCTTCATTACCTCGACGGGGTGGTGGACCTCTTCCTCTACTGTTTCGAGATGGCGGTCCGCCGCGTCTGCTGCTACTACTTCCACGACGTGAAGAAGGTGGTGGATAATCATCATCATATTCATCGTCATCATAATCATCATATCGAGGAGCTGACCGACGGTTTGATGGAGGACCACGAGATGATCTACCTCTGCTACTTGCAGATGATGTCCTACGCTGCTGTGGTGGTGATGGATAGTCATCTTCTGAATCATAATCATCATCTCCACCATCATAGGAATCTTCAATATCAAATGGATCATCTTCTTCCTCATCATCTGATTCATCAATTGGATTACGTTGTTGTCTTCTACTACTATTTGAGGAGGCTCCTCCTCCTCTTGACCTTCCACTATTTTTGGAAGATCGATTTCCACTTGTCGGTCGACGTCCGCTTGGCCGCCCTGATCCTGACGAACGAGCACATACCAAATCTGATACTACGCCTAGCGCAACTAATAGCAGTATTATTCTCATTATTAAAAGATTTCTAATGGTATATTGGGCTTTAATAATTGATAATGCATGATGGGGTGACTATTGTAGTTCCACTTGTCAATCACATTTTTTTGGCGATAGTGGTATCTCGACTCTGCATATGCTAATGCGCTACTATATAGCAGTCCTATATGCTGCTGAATGAGCTGCAATACCTACTCCTTGGTTGCGCATACTTGTCAGATCAAGCTAGAGCTCTTACTTCCACTTGAGAGGTCTAATCACTTTGATTGGACTCATCATGTGCTCTTGTCACTCATAATGTTCTAAGATACTGTACCTCAGTAACTAAAGATACTTATGTTATCACTATCTCCTACAAGAAGCTTACATATATCAACGCCTGCCTCGAAGTCGTATAAGGTCGACATCATTTGACATTGCCTTCTTTTCTTCTTGTTCTTGACTACTATCAGATAACATCGTATGATTCACAATTCTTGTCTCTTGACTGCTTATCCAAGTAATAGAAGGAGCTGGGTCTTTACTACCAGTAGTAGTTGAGTCTAACGTATACCTCATGGCTATAGGCCATATCGAAGGATCTGGATCATATCCATGAAAAGTATCAATCACATATTCATCAGCAACATAGTCATCAACTGGAGACTCCCAAACAACAACGCCATCGGATGCAGTGACAAAAAGATAGCACAAGTCATTAAGCTCCATCTTATACGGTCCAGTGCTCATCGGAAAGTAATATGGACCAGCTTTATAGATGGGGTTCTCAACAACATCCATTGCTCCAAATGTAGTGGTTGTGATGTTATGTTGCCATAACAGATTTGGATCTCTCCGGATTGTCTTGATTGTTTCATTTAGTACTGAAGGTCGAATACAGTAGTCCGTCTTACTGTTGTCGTCGCTACCGAGACATCCTGGAACGATGTCTCCTGCATCTCGTTGTAAGCATACAAGATTGCCTATGCACTCATCATTCGAATCACAATCACTGATATCACGCTGTTAGTAAAAAAACATATGATAAGTTTAGACAAGTCAAGACTATTTACAAAACTCACCCTTGACATTCACTAAGAGGGAACACTTCATATGGGTCGCCATTGTTGCCAACTATATCAAGGCTTTTCAATTCAGTACTTGACATGGTAGGATATAGTGTAGGTGACAAGGTTGGTATGTCAAACTCGGTGTCGTTGTTGGATAGACTGATCTTTAGCACTCCAGCATCAAGCTCAGCAGTACACATGCAGTTAGAAGATTTCAGTACCCATGAATCCTTTTCTGCATCATGGTCGGATAGACGTGAGCTTGTGATATCATCACATCTTGGTGGTTCTTCCTTAACTACCGATGATGTGATATGTCGTCTTGGATTTGTGTTTTCAAAAATATCATGCTGAGCTCCCTCTCTAAAGCCATACATGATTGAGTAGTGTGGTGATTGGTAGTTAGGCTCTGCCATGTTTATGTGCTCACTTGCTTCCCCGAGATAAAACATCGACAATCTAGGACCAAAGTTGCAATTCTCTATCGGTAGAGAGGACTATTCATTAGTGACAGGTTATAGTGACAAGCAGTTTCAACTAGCATTAAGTACAAAATCTTACTTGGATCGAGACATCTTCTTGGAGGGATGGCATACTCCACATCGACAGGACTTGCATTCTGGTTTGCTCCTGTAACATTGCACACAAATGGCGTCATGTAAAAGTTCTTCGTACCACTATTCTTAGGATTCCAAAACCAAGCACTGGAAGATGTGCGTTTCAAGGAAAGAGATGATAACTTTTGTTAGTATATATGACTTGAACTGCAATCAAATAAAGGCAAACAAGTTCAAGTGAAAGTAGTCAAATCATCGAGACATCATATTGAACACTTGAATTCGCATAATAAAACAATACAAACGCGAACTTTCCAGATACAGTTCCCATCTGGACAAGATGGTAGGTTTGGCACATCAATATACTCTCTCTGTCTCTTAGGACAATCATGAACAACAGAAAAGATCACAAAGTCTTTTGGTTTCACATCAATAGCTTTGCTCTTATAAGCAATCGCCAAGGCGCACCCTGAAGTATCATCTCTTGTGTAGCTGTGGATATTGTGTCTCCCTCCTAAATGATTACCTTCCGTCACTTGCCCTCTACTCCTCGACGGCTCAATCCATTGTTGTGCAGTCATTACATAATCTGGGTCCGTTGGGTTGAAACTTCCTATCCCATATGGCGGTGGTGCATACATGACTCGAGATGACATTACCATTGTAGTTCTACCACCGCTGGGTAGTTCAAAGATACCCTCTGTCTTGTTCTGACATTGTACTTGACCATGCATCCACCAGTCTTCAAAACCATCTCCTTCCAATAGGGGATGAGACAACCAATTGATTCGTCCGCCTACTAAATCTATACTACTCCAATCATCTTCCCAATAACATGCTATCTGACTTGGTTTATGAACAAAAGTAAAATGAGCATTGACTAATCTTGTTGCAAATAATAGAGCTGCGATGATAGAGGAAACCTGCATAACTATATTGACGGCGTCGTCGTGCGTATATCGTTTTTTTTTTATTTATACCTCGAAAGATATAGAGTGTGATATAGCTACTAGGATATATTATGCCTTAATACTATATATTCATCAGCTGTATAAAGAGAGTAGTCGACCATATAAAATAATATATTGTTGTGCATATCTTAGTCTCATAATCAAGTGAAAGTAAAAGTTCTTTGGCAATTTTTTCAAAGAAAAAAGATATCGTATCGTACCTTTTTCTGCGAAGTGACATTAAGAGTGGTCGACTCTGTGTATTTGGTAGTTGGTAGGATGCTTCTACTTCCCTATATGGTATGTTAATACAGATCTCAAATAAATGTCATCGCAATACGATATTTGTGTTGCATATAAAAACATAATAAATATAACTCATGTCTCAAAACTCGACTATCTATTTAAAGCTTTTCACAAGAAGATTATACTGGGAAGAATAAAAAGTTTTAATCTGTTTCTCGACTAGTCAGTATGCATTCAATCAATCGACTGTTTGACAACCAAGTCATTTAGTTCTTTTAGAGGATACCTCTAATGCGATATAGCATCTCTCTTTGCTTGCAAAAACATATCACTCTTACTTTTCTACCATAGCCTCACCACTTCACTTGGGCTGCCAATAGTTCCACTTTTAACAAGCTTCTGTGCTTTGGCAATTGTACTACTTACTATCAATGTAAGCCGCCGCCGGTGCACATAAAGGAGTTCATTGTGTTTTCATTTTCATGCCAGCATATACCATATCAACCTATTGTACTGTATTACGGACTCTTCCCGTGTATTTCAGCAGAGCATTACCAACTACTATATACTGTTTCCATCTCATGTATACTTGGCTATTTTCGATTCAAGAGTTTCATTTTGCTTGGCTAACGAATCACTTTGTTTTCGAATAACTTTGACTTCCATTTCTTGATTATTAATTGTAGCTCTGCTCTTGGAAGTCAATTGTTGCATTGCCAATATCTCCTCATGTAGTTCTGTTATCTCGCTTTCTGTTTCGAGTGCTGATGTTGATAAGGTTGCCCTGTTGGTAGATATTATTGCAGCATTCAGTTTCAAGCCTTCGATCTCTTTTCTAAGCTTCTCACCAACTAATTTTGTATTATCCATTTCCAATTGTGTTTCTTTTAGGGTTAGGGTAGTAGAGTCATATTCTTGTTTCACTTCATCAGCAAGCTGTTGTTCTGGAGATTGCTCTGCAATTATCTGTTCTAATCGTATCTTTGCTTTGGTAGATTGCATTTGTATTTCATCAGTTTTGGTACGTAAATCATTGCATTCTTTTTCGACAATTGCCAATTCATCTTGAATAGCTGATTGCTCGGTTCTGAGCTTTTGCCAATCCATATGCATTAATCCTTGTTTGCCTTTCTGATCTGCTATGTTACATTTTAATTGTATCATTTCTTCAGTTAACTTTCTGTGTTGCTCATTTAGTGATTGTTGTTGTTGTCGGGGCGGTGATGATCCTCCTCCTGAATTACTACAGGATGCAGTAGCACTTGTTTCCGATGACCCGAAATCGACATCCATACTGTGAGGTATGTGGTATATATTAGATATTAGTGTTGTTAGTAATTGTCTGATATGTTTGATAACTCCTTCTGCAAATTATTGCAAATCTTAAATCTCTTTCTACTCTTATATTGATACTATGACATTGATACTAGAGGCATGTAGATGTAAGTCATCAATCAAACTAAGTTGCAGAATACCTTTTAGTAAAAGTTTGTCTGGAGAGGAGGTATCCTTCTATAATCTTTACATACGACGGTTGATACTTCCTCCAGAGATCTATAATCAAAAGAGCATTAGATTCAATCTAACTATATCGGTACGGCTGAGCCTTCTAGTCTCTCTCTCTAGAGAGAGAGAGATAGCAACACACAACATGATTGAGGTGGATTCTTAAGATACCCATCGAGGCCGGCAGGGCCTAAGGCTCTAAAAAGAGGCAGATTTTTGATATCTGTGGCTGGTGTAATTTTTGATCTGAGCGAAGCGAAGATCAAGACCAAGACCAAAGACTGCATAACGTTGCTTTGTCTGCATAACGTTGCTTTTTCAACTAGTGAATAACTAAGACTACAACAACGTTGTTATATATATATCTATGTTACATATTATGTAAGTATGTTTACGACGTTGTTGATATTGAGTAGATAGTATCATTAGTTACTTGCTATCACTATCAATCTACACAATCTTACAAGTCTCTACTTATCCCTCTTCCTTCGTTCCTTCTGCTTTTGTGTTTTAATTTCTCTCTTTCGTTGTGTCAGCTCTTCCTCAGAGGGACGTTCATCGATATGTGTACCATCCGCCCCAAACCTGGAGCATGAGTTTTTTTGTATGCCTCCACATATTATAGCTTCTCCACAGAATGGATACCAACTGCATTTCCTTGCTCTTCCCGCCCCTGAATAGTTCTTATCTCGTCTCTGAGCTGCTGACAGAGATTCGGTAGGCTTGGCCTGGGAGGATAGAGGAATCTGTTGGGTCTGTCCTGGTGCACTCAGTGGCTGTGTAAATACAGGTGGTAGTTCAACTAACGCTTCATCATTAGTTGTCGGAGCTGGTGTCTTCTGTGATTGTCTTCTTCTAGTATTGTTGACCTGTGGCCTAGGAAGCGATATCTTATCACTTCTAAACTCGTCGAAGATTTCCTCAAACGATTCCTTCGTTTGTAGCCTTAACAACTCTGCTTGTTGGTTAATCTTCCATCGCTTTATTGCCGGCGTGATCATTGTTGGAAGTTTGGTATTAATAGTAGTTCCATTGGCTTTGGCTTTGAAGTCCATACAGAGCTGTTGGATATCGGTCGTCTTGGGATTAGGATGTTCAGCACAAAACTTTCGAATCATTACAAACTCCTCCTTTGAATGTGGTGGTAAAGGTGGATACTTGACACCGTGGCGTTTAGCTAGAAACCACATGCCACTACCAATTTTTAGATTCTGTCCAGGTTCACCCTTATCAACATATCTTTCATCGAATGAGAGTGGTGCAACACCCACAGATGTAAAGTCTAATGGCTTGTATTCACTAACGTTGACTCTGTTCGGAAAAACAATAACTCCCCAAATGTCTGCAATTCTATTCTGAATTCTATCTTCCAAGTCAAGCATAGGGTGACCGAAGTCAGGCTCATCACAACGTCTAATACCAGCATTTACATTGTAAAAGTATGCCAGTATCACTTGCAAATAGTGTGCACTTTCAACCCCGATACCATATGGACCAACTGCTACGTGCATCTTTTGGTGGAAGTTTTCTGCTTTTGACCCCCGGTGTCGTAGCCACAAGTCTAAGCCATTCGAATCATATCCATCATGTTTGTACATTTCAACATCTGGCAAATCATCATACCTTCCCTCTAGACATCTCTTTGCCCATCCCTTAATGTGCTTTACAAGTTCATCAGTGACATACTCCTTGAATACCTCATTCGTTTGTAAGTAGTTGAGAAGAGTCATCAAGTTCTCTCCGGCAACCTGTGACTTTCTTGGTGGCATTCTAACCCTTTTGTACCACCATTCCTTATGGAAGAAGAAGTGTTCATCAAAATTTACAATTCCTCTAGATGCCAAAACGTGCTTCACTCTATCTTCCTCAACTTCATTAATTGTTTGTGTTGCCACACGTAAGAGAATAAAGATTGACGGTGATGCTGGACAATCTCTCTTCAAAGGAGTGTTGTGAAACTCATGCCAAATATCACTCTTTTTTCGGCTTCTGATTTCGTCTTCATCGTCTTCAATATCATCACTGTTGCACGTATTGTCTTCTACTTGTTCGATGCCAAGGTCAGCACCTACACTTTCATTTGTTGCCGCTGCTTGTATTTCCTCTTGATCCTCGTCCTTGCTTTCTTCGTTCGTATCTTCTTCTATAGTTGTATTATCTTCCAAGATATTATTGTTGGTAGCGTTGGTAGTCGAACTAGCTGCATCGTTGGTAACGTTGGTTGTAGTACTAGCTGCATCGAGACGCTTGTGAATTTGACGAGTGTGCACAACAATAACACCATCTAGGTCTTCGTTGAAAACATCCCCAAGCGTTAATCTTATAGGACCCCAATTGCAATGCTGAAACGGTACTTTAGCACCTGGTGCTAATACTTTAATAAGTTTGACTTTCGCCTTCTTTGCACCAACATACAACGACCCCCAGTTTCGACTCTCTCCAGCGTTACTACCGTAATCCCCGATGAAATCGATCTTAGCTGTTGCTGCCTCTTTGCCACCTATTTTGATCATCACTTCCATACCTGGTTGTAGATCGGGTGGATGTTGTTCCAATACTGATTCACTATTAGTCAATCGGGAAGAGATGGCGTCATCTATACGAAGTGATATAAGTGCATCTCCGTAGGCATAAAGCTGCATCGGAAGTGCTAAGTCTGGCTGAACATTAAAGCTTTCTCGCTGAAATGACTTATCTACATGGACACCAAGATACGTTGCTGCTAAGTTACTTAATCCGGTCTTCTGGCTGGCATCATTATGAAGACAGTATCGACGATTATCTCTAATTGCCTTCACTCTAATACCATACTCTTTGTACAGTAAACTGATATCGTTACCCAAGTTGCATCCAATGACGAGAATACAATCTAACTCTAAAATCTTCTTCATTGTATCATTGAATGATCGCCAACCGTATGGATGTATCAAGCACCCAGGAGTATAGCCTTCAATAGCTATAGCTATAACTCTTAGTCCACCATTATCAAACTCCGTATCCAATCCAATCTTGATTGTTTTAGTTCCACTTTGAAGCTTCTCTTGGATGTATGATATGAGAGCACAAGCGTATGTATCTAGTCCAGGCACGGTAGTAATGTATCTAAAGTCATCCTTGCTAATCTCATACCTTGGATTATTAGTATTGTCTTTGTATGGTACAACGTTTTTGTAGAGAGATGGCGATGCAGAGTGTAATAGCACACTATCATGTGCCGCATTATCTCCTTCTAGGCGTAGCAAATCTTTCTGACCAACATTTTCTCGTACCTTTGCATGATTAGGAATGATTTCTCTTAACTCATCAACAGACTTGGTTGGTTTGAATATGCTTAAACAAACTTTACCACTATGGCTAATCATTGTAAACGTGTCTGTAAATGGTTTCACTTTATTCCTCCCAATACTAACTGTTATATGTTTGGTAAGCTTATGACTGTCGTCCGTGGATGCTCCAATGTCGTTTGCTAACTGAAAAGAAGATTGCATATACGGCTCCATTACTGACATAAATGTACGTAAGCATCTCGAAAGTAGACTTGGACGTAACTCAATTCCACAGTACCCAGTTTGGTCATCAAACGAAGAAAATGGTGTTGGTATTTTACTGTCAATATGTGGTGGAGGTTGTACGTTGAGCCAATGGAACACTAAATCTAAATATGATACATGAGCTTGTGCAAACCTGAACCTCTTTATCATATTGATTACTTTTGTAAACGTCCCATATAATATTGAACTTGGCATAAGAAATACCATCATTAATAACATTGGTATGTATAGGCCAGGTCCACGTTCGTTGGGTAACATGAAAGGGAATTGTTCGGCAATGGCGGTGGGTATATTTGCCACCGATGCTGCACTACAGGTGGGAAATGTGCACCCACATTTCTTGCATAGTACCCGACGATGGATGACGTATACTGTTATGTCCCACCAATGAAACGGCCGAACATCCCAGTTGCCATTGAATTTAGTGTCTGTAGATTTGCATTTTGGGTTTGTGCACGTATTAGTTTGAGGCATCAAATGTGGATACTGCTTCATCGGATCAAATACGTATACCCAAGTATTACCAATGTAATGCCTATCTGGTTTTGCCGTACTACCGAATGATTTAGATAGGGGATTATAGGGTGGGGGTATCCAAGCACTTTTAGTCCAATCAAATTTATCATCTCTTATTGATTGAATTATACCGTCTAAGTAATCTTTCACCGCACCAGCTTTTGGCTTATATGATGGACGATTTCGACTATTGTTGTTATTATCATCCGTGTCAGTTACATCTTCATCATCTGATTCGTTGTCTGACGATTCTTCTTCTTCTAATGGATTGGTATCTATTGTTCCATTGGTAAAACTTTTAGTATACATATCTAATGATTTAAGAGCTCTTGCCATATCTTCCTTCTCTATTATTTTACGTCGTCTCTCTCCTTCATTATTATTATCATCATCATCACTATCCGATTCATCTCCGCCGCCGCCGCCACCACCACCGCCTCCTCCTCCATCACCACCGCCTCCACCTCCGTCATCACCTCCTTGTTCGTTATTGTTATTATTATTCCCCCCAACCATGAACGATTCAATGTTTTGATTATTATTGCCACTCCTTTTCATTTGCTGATCATTTTGAAATCTGTTGCTTCTACGATCCCCACCAGCATTATGCCCTGGCTTATTCTTTGAATTAACTGGACGTCCTACACCATTGTTCTTTTTCTTGTTGCTGGTGGCATTACTAATATTCGTATTCGTACCACCTGTTAGACTACCCCAGCGTTTGTTATGTTCGATACGTGCCTGCTTTTTTTGTGCATCTCGTAAGTAGGGATTATGTGCTTCTTGTTGTTGTTGTTGTTGATTGGTTGTTGTTGCTGCCTCGTTGTTATCTTCACGTGCCGATACGAATGCCTGTGTGGCTTCTGCTACTAATTCATCTGGTATATGTACGAGTGTACTCAAGTTAGCAATATACGTATTGAAATCATCTTCACTCATTGCATTATTACTAACAGGCATATGCAACAGTTGTCTTCTTGCCTCTACCTCTTTATCTGATAGTTTATTTGTGGCTGCATTCATTGTTATTAATTAGCGTATGCTATAATGATACTAAATATTGCAACACCAAATCTTAAATCTTAGTTGTTCTACCGATTATACCAATCTAATACCAAATATCGATACGACCACAACAAAAAATAATACACTAACTATCGAATATCGAATATCAAATATCGAATACCAACTATCTAATATTGAATACCAACAACAATTAACTTATGGTATATCGATCTAATTATATTGTCTTGTTTGCTCTTGCTTTTAATGCCGTTGCTTTTTGATGTGTTGATGCTAATTGATACGTCCACAAACGTTACTTTGATACGATCAACTGACGTATATCAACCAACTAACTGCACCAAATAATACGAATTTATTAGCGTATCGTATACCTTGCAATCGATAACAACTATCTTTTGTTCAATAACACCAACTAAATTTTAACCTCTAATATTATGATTGTATGATAACGTTATGATGTAGGCAGCACTAAAGCAACAATAGTAATTATTATTGTTGTTATTAAGGGCGGTTTAGAGTAGCGTTTGCAGTTATTAAGAGCAGCGTTTAGGGCGGTCTAGAGCGTTGCTATTGCCGTGGATAATTGCCTTATTATTACTAGAGAATAATTGCCATCACTTACTTTGAGCTTTTAGCGATTCATTTTTGCATTTGCGCGTGAGGCGGACTATTTTGTTAGTAGAGATTACTAGAGATTACCTTGAGGCGGACTATTTGCAAGAAACAAGTCCGCCTCAGCTCGCTAAATTCTACTAAGAAGCTACTAACAAAATTAAGTGAGGCGGACTTGTTTCTTGCACACAAATATAAGACATCTGCCAAAAAGGTTGATATCGTAGTTGTTGTTTGTTGTTAACACCCTCATATTATAGAGTGTGTATAAATAAGTATGGCAGACGTATTTCTCATCGTTGTCATAGTAATAGCATTCGTATTACTGACAATAGTTGGTTTATACCTTGTGGTGAAGTATCAACATCCTGATGATAAGAATGATGCATATATACCCAAATTGGTTGTATGGTTTGGTTTCGTATTAAGTGGGGCTACGGTATTATTATTACCATTGGATGTTGCTAATAATGAGGGATATGCTGGTAAGTTATTGAATTGGGTGTATCCTTCTTTGTTAGATCAGTTTGTTATTATGAGTATTTTTATGTACACACATCTCAACTCATCATTCATTATCATATCTGATATAATACATAACAATACCTGATTTATATAATATAACACTTACAATATTTTAATTAAAATATCAACAAACAAACAGGATGTGATGGTTTTGACACTGCATTTTGTGGAGGATTGAATATGGAATTATTTTGGGATATTATCTATTGGCTTATACCAATATGGATGTTCTTCCTCATCCCATTTAGTACATTTTATTACGAAGCAGATGATGGTATGTTAATGGCAGGGACATCAGTGGGTGCTAAGCCAAATTCACGAATTTGTGAGGCAATTAAATATGAAATGTTCGTGGTGGTTATATTCGGATTAATATTTGCCTTGACATATCTATTTTTGAATGAAACATCCATCCCTGTTCGAGAGGTTGTCGGCCCTGCCTTCTCTGTTGGACCGACTTATACGATTGTTCAGAATACAGCTGTTAATGCTACATTTAGTGCAAGCCAATTAGCTCCAATGGGTGATCAAGATGTTGCGGTGTTAACTTCAAATGTTGCAAATCCTGACTTGGGCACAGTCGAATTATCCGTCAACCCTTCAGTCTTTTACGCTGGCCTAATGGCATGGATGGGATGGTTCTTCTTTGCGCTATTTGGGGCTATTGGTATGGCAGCGATGCCACTTGATCTTATATTATACTTTATCCATCGACCACGTCATATGGATGCAGTGGAGTTTGGTGAGGCTCAGGTCATGCTTCGTGATCGAGTAAATGAATTAGTTAATGTTGGTGAACTTCTCAAATTGGAAAGGGAAGAGAAGGCTCAACAAAATGGGGCAAAGAGTGGTGGTTTCTTTAACAAAGAAGCAAGAAAGGCAGCTAGTGAAGAGAAGAAGACATTACTCCAATTCAAACAGGCAGTATACTTGTTAGAAGAGGACGCCGAAGACTTTGCCAATTGCACAGAAAACTACAAGAATTACAACCCTTTGATTCCAATCGGGTGTTTGCTTGGAGGTATTTGTGCCTTCATAATCTCACTCTTTTGGGTACTGCATATCATCCTTTACATGCTACCAAATACACCCGTCACACCCTTCCTTAACACTTACTTTGAATGGTTTGATAGTTGGTTCCCACTGTTTGGTGTCCTTAGTGTTGCAATATTCTCATTCTACCTCCTCATGTGTGCAGTGAAGGGTTGCTTTAAGTTTGGACTGCGCTTTCTCTTCTTCCAAGTCCATCCGATGAAGTTGAATAAAACATACATGTCCTCCTTCCTTTTCAATATAGGCCTTGTATTACTCTGTGCACTACCAGTGGTACAATTCAGTGTTAGTGCTTTCCAAGATTATGCCAGGAATACAACCATTAACCAAGTGGTAAATGTCCAACTGCAGTACCTCAAATTCTTTGGATGGTTTTGGCAGAAGAAAGTATTCGAGTATGCTCTGTTGGTGATCTTATTAATGACATGTATTTACTTGGGTTGCCGACCCAGAGACTCTAGTGGTTCCAACAGTATAGCGTTACGGGATCGTTTAAGATCGAGAGTAGGTTGATGATTTGTTTTGGAATGTTACTTTATCAGCTTGTAAACTAGAACTAGTCTATTTTTTTGTATTCGCTAATATTATGTCTTTTACATTGAGTGCTTATCTAGGTATGAATCCTTGCCACGCAACAAGAAAAGAAAAGTGCTCGTGCATCCTCGTCTAATTAAATGCAACACAATCAACATATATGTCAAAAAGAGATTTTTTTATAGTTACGTTACTTAGTCTAATCAATCCTACACCCTAACCGATCAAAGAGAAGCTAGGACCAACTATACCACGCAATAATATACATTTACCAACCACTAGGACCATAGGGTACTAAGAGAAAGAAGAGAGACAAGTAGAGTGTGTGTAAGTGTGAAATTGAGCCAGCCAACATTGAATGAATAACAACAACAATTTGACTCACATGCATTTCCTGAAACATAATCCCTAACATTTCCATCTTCAGTTGCAACCAACGTCCTAATGATACCACCACTACTACCATCCCTTGCCATAGCATGACTAACAGCCTTCTTTACCAATGCTAATGCCTCATCCTTGGTCATATTCTCCTTATATTCAGCATCAACTAAGCCATAAATAAATGTTGAACCACTACCACCTAATGCAAATGGCATTGGAATACAGGCACCACCCAATGGAATATTATATACAGTTCCCCCATTCACTGGATCCCAACCACCAATAATAACACCTGCCATTAAATTATCTTTATTCTCATAACATAATCGACGCATTAGGTGGGCAGCTACTTTAACTTCCGGTGGACGTCCAGTTTCAACGGCAAGTTGGGCAAGGTAATGACGGACATAGTCTGTTAATGCCTGTGTATCCGCGGCTGATCCTGACCGGCAGCACCAAATATGATCATGTAATTGTGCAATTTTATCAGATGCACGGTTGGCAACGTATGATCCAGTTGATACACGAGAGTCTATAAAGATTGTTGTTGATATTATTTAAAATAGAGTATATATTTTGAGATATAACATATTAAACATATAATAATAAAATATAGCACTCCCTGTATAATATCATGCATCCGAAATAACTATATTATAACTCACCAGCACAAAGGACAACGCCACCATCAAACTGCACAGCCATAATAGTTGTACCAGTTGATATTTCACCTGGCTTTAAATGACGAGTCTCTGCAGACTTCCCATTATACGCATCTTTTTCTACGATAGATTGATGAGCCATCATCGGTGGAGCTAGCTGATTATATGCCATAACTAATAGTTATTTGATATCAAACTAGATAGTAAATAAAGATAAAGATTGATACTGAAGGTTGCTGAAAACGAGTACCTAGAAATATTTTCAAAGGATACCGGTTAGGGGTATCCTTTACTTAGCTCTTTCACACCTGATTGCACTGGAGTACAGTAATAAAGGGAGCAGATTTCAAACATTACTTATCCTTAGATTTAATGAAAGCGCTTTCGCCTTCCTTTATCAATAGCCTTGGTGGCTCTTGGCTATCTTCACTATCAACGGGTCTAATGACTCCTTCATTGTCATGAAGAGGAGTAGGGGTCGTATTTGGCTTTGAAGTGTCAAAGAATAGGATTCCAGAATGATCTCTTTGGGTACCCACTTTATCTCTCCAGAATGATGATGAATCAGAGGCATGAGCAACTTGATGTTTGCTACTTTGATTTTTTAAGTACTGTGCACATTCCTTTTGTGTACGAAAACTCTTGATTGATCGTCTTTGACGAGGAGGTGAAGATGCAACTCTAGGCCTTCGTGTTGGAGGAGATATGGACCTCGTTGGTGAGTCGGGAGGTTTTATTGCTCCACTGTTGCCTTGTTTCATCTGTTGTTGCTGCTTTGTTGAATGGATGGCTGTGATGAAGGCTGATTCGAGAGATCTTGAGTTTGGTGGGGCAGACATGCTTGTCAACTCAACTCCGGGATCATTCGAACTGCTTGAGCTTGATGAACTATCATCGTCCGAATCCGATTCCTCCATTTCCCGTGCCATTCTCTCTTGAATTTGTTTTGAAAACATGTCCCAATCTGACATGAATAGAAAGGTGGATAGTAACATGGCTGTGATGGTATACCCAACAACGACAGCGAAAGTTAATCCCTGTAAGTTGATCCTCATAGAAACTGTTGTTACTGCACCGATGGGGAGAGTGATAAGCAATGAGCATGCAGTAGCAATCGATGTCGCTAAGCGGTACCGTCCTTGAGCACCGATAAGAGCCCAGCAAACCATTCCGATGTTCATTGTAATGTTACCGAGAGCCACAAGGGGGAACAGTTCAGTTAGCATATCTTGGATAGTTTCGTCGCTCGTCAACCAGGTGGGCAATACATTTGACATTGCCAAGAAGGCCGATGTTACTATTAATGCCAGTGTAGATGCAAGGAACATGGATTTGTATGAAGACAGACGAGCAAGAGCTGGTCTTCCTTTTCCCAACTGATACGAGACACGCACCTCCCCGGCATCTCCAATGGCCTCTGTTGTTGACTCGAAGACATCCCATACAAAGCCTAAGACAGCCCACGTTGCAGCTTCAGCAGGCCCTAATACAGCTGCAAACACAGTCAGAACCTCCCATTCGGCATATGCTAGTAAGCTTCCGATTGCAAGAGGAAAGGCCACGCCAAACAATTCTTTCACCACTGGCAGGTTGCTACATGAGAATTTGCCAAACAAACCCACTTCAAATCTTTCTAACCAACCCATCTTGTTTGGAATTACAAGATTGAGGAAGAAGAATAGAGCTTGTATAACTAACATGACAAGTCCGAGAATAACCAAATTTGCATCCGTCTTGACAGCAACTAGTGCCACACAGCCTACCTCAACTGCATAGGTTAGGCAGTACATGATATTTGCATACCTTTCATGTTCAACAACTTCAAGTAAGTCCAATATTCCCTCATTCAATCCCATTACCATATTCACTGCAACTGTTACCCATACATAATCTTGTGCAATGATAATAACTGCATCATCAAAGCCCATCAAGCGGAGTATCGGTCCGATTAAGAATCTCCAAGTGAAAAACTTGGGAACTGATAATATGGTCGCCTTTGCCATGACTGATGTGATTGTTGGCATTAGTTCTAGCTTCATGGGTGGTTGGCTTGAGGCTATTAGTTCATTGGGTAGCATGGCATATGGTGCTGGTAACTATGAACTGTGTGGGTCGTATGCACAGTGTGCCATCATTGGGTATGGATTATGTGAGATACCCATGTTTTTCACTTGGAGATTCTTAATCGGACCGATACTCCGCTTGATGGGCTTTGATGATGCAGTTATTATCATTG
>Ga0214481_100127_pt1 | contig 36152 bp, 32 predicted proteins | sample M1_20Mar14CPVII9_4_FD_165057 | JGI IMG/M metagenome (GOLD analysis project Ga0214481, IMG submission 165057) | Marine eukaryotic communities from Monterey Bay, California, United States - M1_20Mar14CPVII9sort6BwellG10 | ecosystem: Environmental > Aquatic > Marine > Unclassified | place: USA...
TACACTCTTACTTGCGTCGTCATCACCTGGTGGTAGTGGCGTCGGGGATGGCTCGTCATCATCGGGGGTGGTATCGAATGGTTCATATGCATCCTCGTCGAATGCCAAATCAACTCCGCAGAATGTAACATTGTCTGAATTGGCATTACTCTCGGCACGTGGATTACGACATGCCCCGTCAGGGAATGAAAGTGCATTAGGCACAGTCCAGTCTTCCCTCGATGATATTGTCACCCGGTGCTTTAAGGATTGGGCACATGCGGCCTTATCTCCACCGTTGAAATCATTCACAACGACGTTACAAGAAAGTATGGCTGTGGCATCATCTGTGTCTGATATGGAATGGAGAAGATTACATGGCTTGATTGAGAAAGAGGATGATGCACTATTGAAGAAAATCAACGATTCCAAGGGTGATACTAGCACAGTATTGGCATCAAGTTCAACCAACACGGTGGGTGAGGTTTCTCCACATGTTGTGGCGTACCTACAAGCAGTAGCCGGTGTATTGAATCGAAGTGTATGTCCTGCGGATTCTTTACCTCCAGTGCCATCATTAGAATACGCCGAGGCTTTGGGTATAACCTCCCTCGACGATGCAAAGGATGAAACGGATATTCCAAACATGTTAGTTACAATTAGAGGATCTTTGCTTGGCGAGGCATTGGAATCAGTATCCCATTTGCTTAAGCAAAGGATACTCTCCACATCGGCAGAGGAAGATACATCTTCGGGTAGTAATGATCAAATACTGAAAAAGTGCTCATCGTCATCACTTGTTCAACTTAGTATGGATATCAAATTCATCCATCGATGTTTCTTTGATAGAAATCAACATGGTTTCTTGGTATCAAGTAATGTTGTAAATGATTCACGCAAAATCATGGACAGCCTATCAGACCATCTAATCAAGAGTGTTGGCAATAATACACTGAGAGAGGGATCACCACTGAGAGAGGGATCACCAACGAGCGGTGCGATATACGAGAGACATTCACAAGTGTTTACTTCATGTGATCTATTTCTATCCTCGCTCTTTGGTGAAGATTTAGATGAGAAATTCTCATCCTCAGATGGTACTTCTTCTTCTTCGGCACTGCTATCATCACAATCATTCATGCTCAACCCACTCCCATCATCAAGACGGTTTATTCTGTTACCCATCCAAGCAGAGAAGTCTCTTACTGAATTACAACTGCGTGGCAAGTATGGGAAGAAGAATAAAGAAGATAAGAAGGATGCTGCAACTAGTAACAATGCCCTGGGCTTTGGATTCTTGAGCTCCATGCTTTCTACAAAGAATAGATAGTGTATCCTTAATCAACAGTAGATTGTGAGTTCTTTGTTAGTTATGTTGTAGACGTATCGGTAATATTATGGATATGGCCTGTTTTTGTCACTCCGTACTAAATAGCAATAGAAGCATCTCATTTGAAGCTTTTGCTGTCTCAAAGTCAATCACTCAGACAAAATCTCTCGTGAAAAGATTGTTCATTGAACTTTGAAGGCATGCTCATAACTTTGTTGCAATACAATCAATCAAGATATATCAAGACCTATGAAGACGTTACAGATAGCAGTAGTAATCCTTGCTACTGTCGGGAGTAGGAGTGCTTATGGCTGTCCCTTTGCAAAAACAAACAATAATCAACCTCTCCCCGACGATGAGAGACGAAGTCTCCGAAGGAGATTATCCGATACCCCTGAAGCAAAGGGTAAGCTCAAGTCCATAATTGATAATCGTACTAAAGAACAACAGAAATATCGTAGTAATAGTCAGCAGAATGAGCGTTCAATGGGCGGCAACGGCGGGCAAGCTGTGAGTATATCTATTTACAATCATAGATATTTTCCCCGACATATTCATATGTCTATCATTTACTCATCATCTACCCCCCCACTCCTCTCATACATATAAACATATATACAGCGTTTACTAACTACAACTACAGGAGAAGATCCAACCCTACCATATTCACATGTGTCCGATCCTGATATCGAGAATCAATTCATCGTATCCTATTCCTCCCCCGAGGCACTTATTGCCATTGAAGATCATATATCTGCACAACCTGACAGTATCAAGATCAAAGGACATACAAACTTTAAACGTCCCCAAAAGAAGAAACGAAATAGAGGAAACAGAAGAAACTTACAAGAGGAAGATAGTGTGGGGTATGCTGTTATTGTGACAGGAAAGTCCGTGTTTGTATTGTTCATCATGTGCACTTGCATATCATATATACTAACATATATTATAATCTCCTCTCTTCTTTGCATCTTCTAGATGAGGATCCTTCAACATATACAAACATTCAGGGTGTTACTAGTATTGAGATTGATGCCGAATCGCATATTGATATGTTGAATAATGATCAAGTTAAAAAGTATATTGATGATATTGATATTGAACGTAGCGAGAGTAGGAGATTACAAGAACAACGACCATGGGGGATTGATCTTGTGAATGTAACACATTTGTGGGATGTAAGTGGTGTGCATATTATGTTTGTGAAGTATATGACATATCTTATTATACGCCCTCTCTCATCCTACTCATTATCTTTTCATCTTCCCATCTCATCACATTAGCTTGATCCACCAGCCGAACCAATCACAATCTGTGTAGTGGATACAGGCTATGATCTCGGGCATGTTGATCTTCCACAGCTTCCAGTTCAAAATATAAGTGGTTGGGACACAGGCAATGCCAACAACGGTGTGTGGAATGTCGATGGACATTCACATGGTACACATTGTGCTGGTTCTATCGGTGCCCTGGGTAGTAATGGACAGGGTGTTGTTGGTGTAATTGATGACCCTACTCAGTTTAGGTTCCATATTGCAAAAGGATTATCTGACTCTGGATCGGGTGCTGGTAAGTGAGGATGCATCCTCCTACTTGTTTGTGAAGCATCAGTTTACTCACTCTTGCATTCATACCTCTCCATTCTTTCATTCATCAACCATGACAACTCAAACAGGTTCGGATGTACTAAATGCCGTTTCCTCTTGTGTTGATGAAGGGGCAAAAGTTATCTCCATGTCTCTAGGATGTGATAACTGCTTCTCACAGGCAACTGAACAGTTCTACCAAGATGTGTATGATCAGAACGTTTTAATCATTGCAGCAGCAGGCAACAGTGGTGATACTCGAGATCATTTCCCAAGCGGATATCCTGCAGTCATGAGTGTAGCCTCAGTTGCAGAGGGTGGTGGAGTCGGAGCTGATAATTATGGCATCTTGTCTGGTTTCTCTACAAGAAATGATCAAACAGAGATCGCTGGCCCTGGTAGCGCTGTCCTTTCTACTGTACCAGGTGACAGATTCTCCACATTCTCAGGCACGTCAATGGCTACACCGCATGTAGCTGGAGTTGCTGCTTTACTGTGGTCGTACTTCCCTGAGTGTACCAATAATCAAATTCGTAATGCCATGCTGAATAGTGTGCGCGAACCACCTGCTATTGACCCTCAGAACATTCCCGAGGCTTGGGATATCTTCTATGGCTTTGGTACTGTCAATGCCGGGCAAGCTTTTGAGCTACTATCCTCAAGAGGATGTGTTGGAGCTGGCGGCCGTTTCCCCAACGAGGCTCAAGGCGAAACTCTAAGTGATATGGCATTTGGAGGTTCGGAACAACTAACATTTGGCTGCACTAGTGATGATCACTGCTCAAGTCAAGAGTCTAACCTTTGTATTGGTGAACAAGTTTGTGATTTGTCAACTAATACCTGTGTTGAAGGCACACCCCCTGTTGATTGTGACGATGGCATCCCATGTACAGAAGATGTATGCGATCCTTCAAGAGACCCTGAAGATCTTTGTGTTCATACTTCAAAAGTATGTGACGATGCTAACATTTGCAATGGTTCGTTTAGCTGTGAAGAGTCTAGTGGAGAATGTGTCGAAGATTCTCCACCCATTAATTGTGAGGTAGAAGGAGATGTTTGCCAGCTTGGAACATGTGACGCATTGACTGGTGGATGCTCTTTCACTGAAAGAGTATGTGACGATTCAAATGACTGTACCTTGAATGACAGATGTGATCCAGTTGCCGGGTGTATATTTGAAGAACCACAGCCGAATTGCTGTGGCAATGAGGTATGCGAGGAAGGAGAAGATGAGGACAGCTGTGCAGTTGATTGTAATACAGATGCACCCGTCGGGCCACCTACCTTTACAGAGCACTCTCCTTTGCAAGATGAGTTCCTTTCAGGAGATTCAATTGAGATTTCAGTTACTGTATTTGACGACGACATTCAACGAGTCCGCTTTAGAGTCGAATCACCTGATGGTACTAGATCGAATTTCAATCCTGGTACACTGGTTTCCACTATGGGTGATATAACAACTTGGACATTCAATGTTGATAGTTCTGTTCAGAAGGGACGATATGGTAAGATAATTTCCTTCAACAAAATATTTTGTGCATATCTTGTGCTCACTTGTTTCTCTCTCTTTCATACTCTCTCTTAGGATATCAATTTGAGATGCAAGATAACTCAGGCAATACTATAAGACACCCCCAGACTTCCCTAGCAGTTGAAGGTGGTAAGGATGGAGGAGGAGGAGGTGGCGGTGGCGGCGGTGGTGGAGAGGAGTTTATAAACTTCTTTGTCATCGACTCAGCTGCAGATTTAATCAATTCTGCTAGATCTGACATTACAAGCCTTATCAATGGCCATCCTACCAACCTAGCTGCAAAGTTCGTTCGTATGGCTTTCCATGATTGTGTTGGAGGGTGTGACGGATGTATTGACTTGACTAATGGAGACAACTTTGGTCTCGAAGACCCGATCGATTCGCTTTCAAGCATTGTAGCCAAGTTTGAACATTCGGGGTTGACACGAGCCGATATTTGGGCCCTCGCCTCGTTAGAGGGAGCACGAGGTGCACAAGCCAATGGTGATGACCTTCTATTCGAGATGACTTGGTTTGGACGACCTAACTGCGAAAGTACTGTTGATGCTGATTGTGTTGAGAATGACTGTTCTGCTAAGAGAGGCCCACACCGTGATCTTCCTAGCCCTCATCTGACAACACATGAGCTCATCTCATTCTTCAATGAAACATTCGACTTCCAAGAACCATGGCAAACGGTTGCAATCATGGGTGCTCATACTTTAGGGACCCTTGCAAGAGAGAACAGTGGCTTCCAGTAAGTGTTTTTAATGTTTTGTATGTTATTTAGTTTGTTTCTATCTCATGCTAATAATATACATTCGATACTTCCTTTCTGAAGTGGTCCAAACGGATGGCTTGGGAATACTAATAGGCTAAACAATGGCTATTACAATGATATCGTGGGAGGAACACTCATTGACTTCCAGGATGGAAACTTCGAGGCAATGATGAACGCTGCTAATTGGCAAACAGCTTTCTACAACAACACCGAGTTTAACACCCCTAATCGGGTACAATGGGAAAGAAGAACTCCTCCAGGAAAGTCCGCGTTAGTATTGTCTTTGTGTGAATTCGTAAAGTGCCTTCGTCTGGGGAGGTATCCTTTCACTCCTTCATCGCGCTCTATGCCCTAACATAAGTTACCTCTCTTTCTTTCATCATCATAACGTTAATCTTCCAGACCATTTCGTTATGTTGAATGCTGATATTGCACTTGTACGAGATCTCTCTGGCTTTATTGATAATGAAGATGGCCAAGTCACGCAGTGTAACTTCCGAGCCGTTCCTCGTTGTCCTCATGCAGTCGAAACTTTTGATATTGCTGCTGAATACAAGCATGATAATGCCAAGTTCCTAGAAGACTTCCAATCAGTGTTCACCAAGATGATCGAGGCTGGCTCTGATACGAGTCAAGGATGTTCCTTGCCTCCCTGCCCACTACCCGGGACATTTACCGAGAGCCCTTCATCGTCTCCAACACTACCTCAGCCAACGAGTGCCCCATCACTACCACAGCCATCATCAAGTCCTACCCCCAAGCCGACTAGAACACCAGCAATTGCCATTGTTACCGAACAAGAGTATGATGCTATCGATGCAGATATCGCAGCACTTTCGGCGGCATTTGGAAACGATGATCTATCTCGTGGTCATTTCCTCGGAGGTATTGTTAGATTGGTTGCGCACGGTAAGTCTACTGTCAAATGATACTTTCTTAGCAATCGGACATATCATAAACAATCCCTTATCTTTTGTTTAGACTTTATGGATTTTGATCAAAATCATGGTATTCCGATGGGTTCTGATGGTTGTATTGATATGGACCACGCTGATAATAGCGGCTTACCTCAAGACGTGTGGTGTGACGGCTGTCCATTGACTGAAGTTTACAACAACAACTTTGCTCATATCAGCAAGGCGGACTTTTGGATCGCAGCCGGAAATGCAGTCATTCGACAAAGCTCTGACAATGCACTCGACCTCAAAAGTACGTATATGTCTGGCCGAGTTGATGCCGAGTCATGTGTAGACCAGGGCCTACGTCTACCTGCAGCTTCGGGTTGCGATGCTGTCGAGGGTGTATTTGTTGAGAGGATGGGCTTGACACTTACCGATGGAGTGGCCTTGCTAGGAGCACACACCATCGGCCGAGCTAATGAGTTGTTTTCTGGTCATCACGGTATCTGGGTCGATACTGAAGCTCAGTCGACGGTAAGTTCTTACTTGTTATACATGTTTCATATGCTGAACCTTTCTTACTCAATCAATACATATCTTTTGATATACTATAGGTGTTTGATAAGCGCTACTACGAAGAGTTTTTCCGACGTGCTTGGATTCCTAGAAACCAAAACACTACAGTTCAAGATTGGACTTGGGGAGGTAACAATGGAGACAGTCCTCGCTTCTTCTTGAATGTGGACATGTGCCTATTCTTCGACATTGAAGCTACTTTCCCTTGTTGCACAAGGACTGATCTCACCCAGAATGATGGATCTAACCAATGTGATCGTGGTGGTCAAGTCCTTCGTAATACTCCTTGTCCTGGGTATGTCCCAGGCTCTCCAAGGGCTGAAGCAGCAAGCGCAGTCAATCTCTTCGCCGGACGTCGTCCAGGAGGTGGGTTCAATAACGACAATACACCTTTCTACACTGCCTTTGCCAGTGCTTGGAATAAGGCCACAACAAATGGATTGAGTAGTCTCCAACCCCTTGTGCCAACAGTAAGTCTTTATAATGTTGGAATTGTCTTATATGTATTGCAAACCATCCTAACATAACCTTTTTCATTTGTCTGAAGCCAACTGATTTACCCACAAGCGCAACAAGTGTTGCCCCAACGCTCCCTCAGCCAACAAGTGCCCCATCACTACCACAGCCATCATCAAGTCCTACCCCCAACCCAACGAGGGCTCCTGGTGCTGCTATCGTTTCCGAACAAGAGTATGATGCTATCGATGCAGATATCGCAGCACTTTCGGCGGCATTTGGCAATGATGACATATCTCGTGCCCATTTCCTCGGAGGTATAGTACGGTTAGTTGCTCATGACTTTATGGATTTTGATGTGGGCAATGAAACAATTCCGATGGGGTCTGACGGTTGTATTGATATGGACCACGCTGACAATAGTGGCTTACCTCAAGACGTGTGGTGTGATGGCTGCCCATTGACTGAAGTTTACAACAACAACTTTGCTCATATCAGCAAGGCAGACTTTTGGATTGCAGCCGGAAATGCGGTCATTCGACAAAGCTCTGACAATAACGCGCTTGATCTCAAGAGCACATTTGTGTCCGGCCGAGTTGATGCCGAATCATGTGTTGATCAGGGCCAACGTCTACCTGCAGCGTCGGGCTGTGATGCTGTTGAGGGTGTATTTGTTGAGAGGATGGGCTTAACTCTCACTGACGGTGTTGCTCTTCTTGGTGCACACACAATCGGCCGAGGCAACGAGGTATTCTCGGGTCACCACGGAATCTGGGTCGATACTGAAGCTCAGTCGACAGTGAGTAGTTGGAGTATTATCATCGTTTACATTGCATTACTTGAGCTTACCTAACATTTCGTTTTTACTTCACAGGTCTTTGACAAGCGCTACTACGAAGAGTTCTTCCGTAGAGCTTGGATTCCAAGGAATCAAAATACTGCAGTTCAAGACTGGACATGGGGGTAAGTTCATATGTTATGCTCACATTATATGCTCACATGATATGCTAACAATGTGTATATAACTTTCTCTCTTTCTCTCTCTTTTCAGTGGTAATAATGGAGACAGTCCTCGGTTCTTCTTGAATGTAGACATGTGTTTGCTGTTTGATATTGAAGCTACCTTCCCATGCTGTACTAGAACCGATCTTAATCAGAATAATGGTGGCAATCAATGTGATCAGGGTGGTCAAGTCCTTCGTAATACTCCGTGTGCCTCTTATGATCCAGAATCAACAAGGGCAGAGGCTGCGGCGGCAGTTGATCTCTTTGCCGGACGTAACAACAACGGTGGCTTTAATAACGACAACACACCTTTCTATACTGCCTTTGCCAGTGCTTGGAATAAGGCTACAACGAATGGATGGACGGGTCTTCAGCCACTTACAGGACTTGAAGTCACTTCTGATACTACCTCTCCGACAAACGGACCTGTGATTGTCACTTCGAGCCCTACTCCCATCCCTACATCAACTCCTCCTTCTTCACCTTCACCTACCCTTGCAACATCGAGTAATTGTCTTGACGAAACCTCGTTCCTTCACAAAGGGAAGATGAGGGACTGTAATTGGGTGATAGATGCGACTCCAAATCGATGCAAAAACTTTAGTATCCAATGCCCAGTATCTTGTGATGCATGTCATCTCATGTAATGATGGCGGCGGTAGTACTAGGCCGTCGGTGTGGCTTGTATGATAAGAGAGGCATATTGAATTGTAAAATATAAATGACGTTTTGGTTCGTCTTAGTGGTTGGTTCACAAGCTATTACAAGAATAAATGAGTAGAATTAGCCAACTAAATTCCTGTTTGTATTATGTTACTCCGCGGCAATGATCAGGATCTCTTTATACTCTCCGTATATACGCACTCGGTGCTGCTTGCTCTTTTGAAGGATACCCCTCCTTCTAAATCAAAGGTATCTTTTTTACTTGGCTATTGGCATAAATCATTCACGCACGCAATGCAATTGTTTATTGTATGAGAGAGAGATGACCTTATTATAATATAACATTGCAATTAGATAGACAGGAGTATCATTAACAAATAATATGGATTTTATATCACTGGCAACTGCAGCACACGAAACGTCGCGACATGTCTTTCGATTATTGATTGAAGATACAACTTCGACTCCCAATGAATACACATCTTCTGCAGCGGCTAATACTGCTGCTCAACAGCAGCAATATACAACCGGCACTACTAGCATGCCACAATTAGAGAACAGACCTCTACTCAGCCCAACTGCTGAATCGGCCCTGCTGGAACTATCAACCAATTTTTTATTATACGTTGCAATGGTTATGATAACTACAATGGTTGCTAAGATATATTTCCCATCATGGCTTGAACCACGTGAGGAACCACAAACACGTATGTCAAATCATGCCTATATGAATGTTATGCAAGATGCGTATAAGGATGATTTAAGTGATGAAGAGGAGGATGAAGATGAAGATTTTGAAGGTGGAAGGTATAGTAATGGGGGTGAATCGAACAAATCGACATCTAATGAAAAGGAAGAAGGTGGAAGTATATTTTTGGATGCAGGGAATGCCGATGATACTGACGACTTGACTCCTAATAATGGCGGAGGGAGAATGTCTAGAACTGCTAGTTCATCCTTCTTGTTTGATTATGATCAGGAAACACAGTCAAAGAATAGTGTGTATCGGAATTTGGCATTATGTGCTATTATGTTGAATGTTACGTTTGTTTCGTGGGGTTTGTTGCAGGTAAGGTTTGTGGTGTCTATTCTGAATGATATTTCTATACGCACATCTTATGTTCACTTTTCCCCATTTCCTCCTATACCTCCAGGAACGAATGCTCACTCGTCGTTATCCTCGTATTACTGGAGAATACTTCACATATTCATATGCATTGGTATTTACAAATCGTTTCTGGACACTCATCATGTCGGGCATGCTATTGTTATACTTCAAGCCGCGAACTTCTCGTAGTACAATTATTTATGAATATTCCTTCCCATCAATATCAAATATGTTGAGTAGTTGGTGTCAATATGAGGCATTGCGGTATGCTTCTTTTCCAGCCGTTACTTTATTCAAGAGTTTTAAATTGGCACCGGTTATGCTTATGGGAAAGTTGTTAGGCAATCATTCGTATCCTCAATATGACTACATTGTGGCATTATTTATTGGACTTGGAATTACCATGTTTATGACATCCACTGATGAGTTAACATTTGACTTTAATAGTTATGGGGAACAAACATCTGCAAAGTGGACCGGGGTTATGTTGCTGTTCTTCTTCCTCTTCTTTGATAGTTTTACCAGTCAATGGCAAAGCCGTATGTTCAAGCGACACCGTGATCTTTCAATGATTGAGTTAATGTTTGCAACCTCGGCATTCTCAACTGTACTATCATTGATTACACTTATTCATGATGGGAAGCTATATCCAGCCTTTGCCTTTATCCGTGAGCACTCTGAGATTCAGTTTCATATCTTTGTATTCTCAGTATGCAGTACGGTGGGTCAACTTTTCATCTTTTATACTATCAAGAACTATGGTGCTGTGGTATTTGCAATTATCATGACTACTCGTGTTTTGATAAGTATTGCGCTATCGGTATTGATATATGAGCACAAGGTTACATCGACAGGATTCTTTGGACTGGCAATAGTAGTTGCATCCGTGGCCTATCGTATCAAGAAGAAGGCTGAGGGGAGACAGCTGATCAAATGGAAGGGATTTGGGGCAAGAAGTGAAAAAGAAATCGAACTTGTACAGGAGTGGCACGAACATATTGATACTTAGATCTCTAAGGAGTAAAGTCAGACTTTAGTATATAAACTCTGTACTATTTCTTCTCCATCCTCTACATCTCTGCCAGCTTTCTCGCTTCATTCTTTATACATCAGAGAGAGCAGGTACTCACCAGTTGGACGTTATTCAGTATCAGTTCGCAACTGCAGCAGAGTGCACCCAACTCATACCTACCAATTCTCTTCTGCTGGTAGCTTCTGCACTGGTGGCAGCAGTCATGGTAGAAGCGCTGATTCATAGTAAAGGTTTCAAGTACCGTCCCACCATATCGCAACATTTCTCCCATCAAAGGGTAGGATTTCCTTCACAAATCGAGGATCTTTTGCCAATAAGTATTTGCAGAATTGATCATGTGTTCGTACTGGAACTCGTTTCTCCGTAATAGCTTGTCTTTCTTCCTGATTAGTACTAGCATCTTTGACTATTTGTCTCTCTCTTGTATACAATATTGTATCATCCGTGGCATCATTCATTTCAGTACTGATATATCGCTCATGAAATAGATTTGGAAAAACACAGCAAGGTACAACAACAAATGGCTTCTTGTACAGCAAAGCTGCATCGACGATTGCTTCCGTAGCGCCGTCACTATGTAACCCGATAATCAAGGTAGCATTTTTCACTGCTTCATCTAACTTTGCATCTGTATAACTATTCACTTTTTCATCATCCAAAGATATTATAGATTGATATGGAGATGTAAAAGGCATGACTAGTTGTGTAAATCTATCATCAATAAGATCTTGTACAAATGATGGGTTCAATTTCAACTTGTCTTTAATAGACTCTTGCCATTTCTTAGGAAGCTTGGGTACTACTGAGTTGAGATATACTGATTCTATATCAGCAGGACGTGGATCAATCATAACTACTTTCTGCGAGTGACACAGTGATAGGCGTGAAGAGAGTTCTCCTTTACCACCGGCCACATCTAATATGTGCATTTGTTGTTGTGTAAACGTGTCAGTTGTTCCATCAACTTCTTTGACTATACTACTTTCCTCAAGAACTTTTCCAAACGTATCAAGTATCCATTTGGCAAAATTTTTATGCCTATGTTGATTCCTCGCTCCGTGCCTAACACTCTTTCTATTTCCTCTCTTGTTATTATTAGATACATTCGTATTGTTTGTGTTCTGTTTTGCCATTGATATTTCAAGAGCTCTCAGCCTACCTTCTTCTTTCTTTTGTTGTTTTGTTTTAGAAGCTTTGACATCGTCACATACTTCTGTTGTCATACTACTAAAGAATACTGCAAGAGATATAAACATATATTAGAGACCAGAGAGCAAATGAAGGAAACATATCTATCCACATCATGAGGGTCATACTCTTCCTATCAAACACTATATTGTCATCACAAAACTCCAATCAACGACAGCACAATCAAAATATACCCTTTTGATACGTTCTGAATATACTATCACTCTAAAGTGTCAATATAAAAAGAAACTGCTAGGCATTTTGCCAAACGTGTTACTGATTACAATACAATAAAGACCATGCTGGTTTGATATTATATAGAGGGCAGAGTGTTTTTGATATAATCATTCCCTTTATTCTCATTACATCATATCATGTTTATTGTCTTACCGTGTGTTTTATATATAAGCCATTGCTTATCGATTATTATTAATGGAGGAGAACAAAAGAAAAAAATGACATAATGGTATCCTCCCCTTCCCTCTCCACTCCAGCCGCTATTCATCTACTTGACATCAAATAATACCCTCTCTCTCTCTCTCCTCTTGATGTTACTAATAAGGTTACTTAATTAGTATATTCGTGGCAGTGGTCAATTGAAATCCTTTTGTGCAGCACATTACAATACATAAAAAGATACCTACATATCATTTTTTTTTCTACATAAGTAACATCATCAACAGATATGTTGAAACTATACGGTCACTTCGGATCACAGCCTACTAGATCAGTTGCATGGTTGTTAAAGATGAAGAAAACCCCATTCGAGTTCATTACAATCAACCCAACAGCAGGAGAAACACGTACACCACATTACAGAGAGAAATTTTCTTTAGGTTTGATACCAGCCATTGAAGATACTGATGTATCTCCACCATTCACTCTCTCAGAAGCGTCAGCTATTATGATATATCTATGTGAAAAGCATCAATGGAGTGACTTCTATCCAACCAGTTCGGATGCATTTGCAATACAGCGACGAGCAAGAATAAATGAATATTTTAGTCATCATAACGAAAGTACAAGATTGATGACACGGAAAGTTATATTTCCTACAATGAAATGGATGTTTAGTGATAGAAGAGGAAAGGGGTCGGATGCATCGTCAACGGGAGTTGCTCATTTGAGTAATAGTACAAAAGATATAGACAAGACAAAAGCTACAATAAGAGATATTGCAAAACGATTTCAACACAAGTTTCTTGCAAATGATTCATCATATATTGTAGAGGGTGATACACCATCAATTGCAGATCTATTGGCGTATCCAGATCTCGCTCAGATACCGCAAATAATGGGTATTGATTATTGTGAAGAGTGGCCAGAATTAGAACCTTTGAGTAAATGGCTAGATAGAATGGCTGCCTTACCCGAACATGATGATATACACAAGACAATACATAAGATTGGTAAGATGTACAGAAGCAAGTTGTGATAATAGATGAATGAAAAGTATATTAAGAAGTTGTAGTATTAATGAGAGTATATGTTAAGATGTTGTTACTTAGTATAAATGAGAGAGAGAGCATATACTTACTTCTAAGAAAGTGTTGAGAATAAAATAAAAATATATACATATAATAGAAAAGGAAAATAGTATATACATATATATAAATTGCAAAGTAAAGAGCCTAATCTACATGGATAGCTTGACCTACTACAATCCGAGTATAGCATTCCATAGAAGGTAGCTTTACCCTTATCTGTTCACCCGATTCTTTATTGTCACAGGACCACCATCTTTCTCTTTACCTCATTACTTTCCACATGTAATAATTTATTTTTTTTCATTTGCCAGCCACCTGATTGATAAAAGTTGAGGTACGATGACGGCGGCAATTTGTTCTAAGGAGACGGCAACTAACGGCAAGGCAAATCAAAGATGGTGTATATGTCGTCTCTGTGTAGATGGATATGGCATACCCGTGGAATTTGATGGAGAGGAGTATCGAGTCTGTGGCGAGATATGTTTTGTTGGTCGACCAATCAATAGTATTGTGGTATCGACTTCTACTAATACTAATGCTCGTGGCGCGGCTCGATCTCCTCTCGTATGCAGTATATGTCGGGAAAAAGTGGAGATATCGTCGGCGTCGTCTTGTGTATCAGATGATGATGTCATGATTTCTTCTGGCAATATTGAGTGATACCTTGCTCACAACATTGTCTCTTTTTTGTTATTCTTTCAACACAGTCTCTTTTATCATAATTATTCACCAACCACACCCAAATCACAAGCATATTAAACAATGGGAAAACCACAAGGAATCAGAACCGGACGTAAGCTCCGCATCCATCGTCGTAATCAACGTTGGAGTGATGCTAAATACTGCAAGGCCCATTCCATCACGGCCTTGAAGGCTAATCCCATGGGAGGTTCAACCATGGCCAAGGGTATTGTCCTAGAGAAGATTGGTATTGAAGCCAAGCAACCTAACTCGGCTATTCGTAAGTGTGTCCGAGTTCAACTTATTAAGAATGGTAAGAAGATTGCCGCCTTCGTACCAAGAGATGGTTGTTTAAACTATGTTGATGAGAATGACGAAGTTCTTGTTGCTGGTTTCGGTAGGTCTGGTCACTCCGTGGGAGATATTGCCGGAGTCCGATTCAAGTGTGTGAAGGTTGCCGGAGTAAGTCTTCTAGCTCTTTACAAGGAGAAGAAGGAAAAGCCTAGATCATAAACTTATGTAAAATTATAAATAAATAATTCAAAAGACAACCGCTATCGTATCTGCCACTTGTGATATTGAAAGAGCTATTTGCAGGGATTCTATTCATATTTCGCAGGACAGGTCTATAAATACTGTGAACATAACAGGACATGCCGTACACTTTGATTGAGATTAAGGATTAAGATATTTATGCTTATCTTCTCCAATCATCTATCCTACTCTCTCACTCCCCTACAACTACATACCATCCTGGTTACTCATGAACATCTTCTCAAGTTGGGGCATTACTACATCAGACTCCTCTGGTGTCAAGAGTATTCTCGTATTCTCGTTCCCAATCTTTCCAACTAACAAAACAGGATCAAGCAGTCTCACCAAATGATACTCTCTCCCTTCTTCCTCAAAAGAGACAAGTATTTCAACTTCCTCTTCAGTATCATCCATATCACCAAGACCTTCTTCATCATCCTCATCGTCTTCCTCCTCTTCCAGTTCCTTTTCAATATTAGTTTGTTTTGTGTATCCAATGAGTGAGATATACATATACATTGAGGAAACAATTAGTTCATACACACACAAATGAATGATATAATGTACTTACCCCGACTAATGTTAAAGTTTGTGGAGTTCGTAACAAAACAAGTTCCTCTCCAAACTCGTCTTCGATAATCTCCTCTGCAATCGGAAAGATATCATCCATCAACTCATCATCTAATTCAATCGGTACTAACTGATCATCTCCATCAAAGTAACACAATGCCACACAATAATCACATGGACTACCGATTGTATACTCTACTCCGTCTACATTGGCATAGCTGTCAATGTAACAGTCAATACCCTTATCACCAGAAGTTTCCATGAAGGCAATGACTTGATCATCATCTTCATCTATCTTTTCAAACTTGGCTCCTCCTTCGGACATGAAGAGTGCAGACATGAACTTTTGATGATGATGATGATTTCTTTTATTATCTTTCTGTTGTTGATATATTGTTGCATGTATGTTATTATTTGTGACCAATCTTGATGCTCCAAATACTTGATTATGTGATGGATTATTGCAAAATGCCGATGCCATCAATGACACATAAGTGGATATGATAGCGGCTACCACAAAAGAGGAACCCCGACATCGGCTGGTATATGAAATCATTATTTATTTATCAAACACTATAAAGGTATAATAATTCAGTAGTATGTTCAATTGCAACCCCTTTGTCTCCTCCGCCCAAACTCGTATTATAACACCAACTAAGTAATTCGAATCTAGTGATGTAAGAATAAAAAAAGATACCTCTATCAATACTACTACCTCCATTGATCGACTTGTGGGCGATTACTATTAGGATTAAAGGTTTGGTATACCACCGATATGATCATTTGACTAGTTTTTAATGATATATCGACTGGTGAGTCTGGTATTGGCAGTATTTGGATATACATAATATATATAAGACTTCTTGTATCGGGATGTCAACAAACTTCTGCCGTGGCATAGCTCGGTTTGCTATTCATCGGTTCAATAATACCAACAGAAGTACATTGTGTTGCAATAATAATAAACCGATAACTCCTATTATAGAAAGAATACAATCTTTGCCTCCGTCATCATACTTTATTCATCAAAAGCATCTACTCCGATACTTTTCAGATTCTAGTACCAGAGAAGAAGGACAAAGCTTGCATGCCAGTATACACTACATCTTGAAGCGTATCCCAATTGGTCAAATTTCTAACTATGACCTTGAAAGAACTAGAGCGTTTCTATCGATTGCATCAAAATGGAATAATGAACAAGGAGCAACATTATCTGAGAAATTACTAGAAAGAATATATGCTGAACAAAACAAAAGTACTAATGTTACTGTTGGTGCAGAAATGTATAATATATGCATGAATGCATGGATTAAGAGCGGTGTAGATGGTGACAAGATAATATATAATGTAGAATCAATCATGAATAGGATGGAAGAAAGATATAGACTAAATGAAACAACAATGCCAAGACCTGATAAGTTTGGATACAATTGTCTTGTCAATGCATATTCAAAGTCGTCAACAGACTCATCCGAGAAAGTTGAAGCTGTACTAGAAAAGATGAATGTATTAGTAGAGGAGGCAGCCTCTTCGGATAACGAATTAGATAGAAAGTATTCATTACTTATCAGACCTGATGCATACACATACAATTCCATTATGAACTATTATGCGACACGACAAAACGATCACAAAGCAGCACAAAGGTGTGAGGACTTACTACTGTACCAGTCAGAACTATCAAAAGATGAGAACAATGTTCAAATGGATTCAACTTCATTCAACATTGTACTAAAAGCTATTAATAACAGTGATACTGGTCTTGATGGGGCTCAACGAGCAGAAACAGTATTAAGAATGATGATGAGGTTATATAGCCATGGACATGACGAAGTAAAGCCCGATGCTATTAGCTTCTCAACTGTATTTGGTGCCTACTCAAACGTAAACTCTGAAGACGCATCAAGAGCCGTAAACAATGTCCTGTCTATATTAGATGAATTGGAAGGCTCATACATTGCTTCCTCTGAGGATATAAATATCAATTCTTGCTATAATGCTGCTGCGAATATGATTGTAAAGAGTGGATTGGATAACGCAGTAGAGCGTGTGCAGGAACTCATGGCTAGAATGAGGAATATGGATGCAGTACCTGATAAGTATATGATATCAAGTTTGGTTCAAGCATATGCTAATGAAGATAGTGATGGATCCATTAGACAAGGGAAGGAGTTGTTACTTGAAATGATGGACAAGCCAGAACCCGATGTTGAACCAAGCACAGTACCATTCAACATTCTTCTCAATTCAATACTAAAAGGAAGCTCCGTTGACAAGTTACAACAGGCAGAAGATTTGATATCATCGATGAATGACATCGGTGGTGATGCAAGGCCTGATCTGGCAACTTATAATATGATCATAAGTGCATTAAGTCGAAGCTCTGCACCGGATTCTCAACAAAAGGCAACAGAGTATCTAAGACAAATGCTTACGTCATATCGAGAAGGGTATGACAAAGCCAAACCCGACAGCTTTGTATTCAACTGTATTATTAGTATGCTGTCTAGAAGCGAGGAAGATTGGGCTGATAATGTAATGTACAGAACACTTATGGCAATGGAAAGTCAACAGAAGAATGGTAATACATCAGTGATCTCCGATACAATCACTTATAATCTAGTGATTGGGAAGTTTTCCAAGAAACCATCAAAAGACAATGCAAAGAAGATAATGAGTTTACTTCAGAAGATGGAAGACAACAAGAGCAAGACCATAGCTCCTGATATCATCACATATACCAGTGTCCTACAACTTCAAGGTAAAGTAAATCCGGGGAAGGCTGCAGTCATCGCTGCAACATATCTTGAACGAGTATTGTCAAGTAACGAAAAGATAGATCAAATCGGACTAAAGACTCTTTTGAATGCACTATCAAGGTCAAACAACATTGAGCACGCTAGACTTGCAAGTAAAGCTTGGACTCGAATTGAGAAAGAAGACAGAAGCATACTTGACTCTGACCTTTGTAATCTTGTGCTCATATCATATCGAAAGGCGAATGACACGAATGCGGCCGAAGAGGCTCTCTCATTTCTATCTGACCGTATACGCCAATATAAAGAAGGTAACAAGGGTGCAGTTTTGCCCTCAGTGATCGGATTCGGAGTTACAATTTCCTCTCTCGCTAATGTAAACAGAATAGCTGATGCTTTTAAGCTCATTGACATCATGAGATCTCTCAGTAAAGAAGTGTCAAATGTCAAACCTGATGAAGATTGTTACATATCTATATTGAATACAATGGACAGTGTTGAGAATGCCTCGACTCAAGTCTTATCGTTGATGAAACGTATGAATAATGATGATATAGAGATGTCAACCAAGTCATTAAATATGGCCATGAATCTGATCTGTTCTACAACTTTAATTGGAGATGACGAAGCCAAGAGAAAGGCAATCGAAGTCGCCTTCGAAGTATTTCACCTTGGGAAAGAACATAGGGACTCTATGACATTTACTCTAATGATCAAAGTTTGTATGAGACTTACAAATGATGAGGATACCAGGATCAAGTTGGTAGAGGTGAGTTGCAGTATTCTCTTTTGTCTCTTTATGTATTGTACAAATTCTTATACTACTCTCTGTCTCTAGCCTCTTTTTAAACTGTGTGCAAAGTCGGGATTAGTTAGCAATATGGTCATACAAGAAGTGAAACATCTAAAGAAGGGATTGATTCAACATGAGCTCCCGAAAGAATGAGTGTGACACCATAGAGGCAGGTCATTAAATGTGCCCGATTCTAATTGATAATAAGCTAATTATTCATAACATAATACCTAATACATTCATCATTGATCTATCTCAAAGTTTGACATTGTCACAGTATGCAAACATAAGTAAGTGGCATCCCTTGTATTGTGTAGCTTATTTGTCGTACGTGCGTGATGGCATCGGTATCTTTTTCTTCCTGCTAAACTCTCATAATTTTTGTTTTGTAGTATCGGTCATCGGTACGGTATGAATGATTGATGCCCATCAAGGGAGCTCTTTATCAAAGTAATATAGAAACGTTTAGTATGTTCAGATACAATATAATTGCAACTATTCTTCTATTGATATGCTTGTTGTGTCAAGAAGGCAGTGCATTTTCGGTACCACATCATCAAAGCTCTTCATCCATCAACAATATCAACAAATCAACTCATCTATCAGTAGCATCACAAGATAATGATGATATGAGCAGCCGTAGAGAATGGACAAGAAATATATTAACATCTATAATTGCAACTACTCCACTGGTTGTATCTGCAGCAGACAGCGGAGATACTATTTGGAAGACAGGTAAATCACCACAGATACCAGGACAAAAACCCAAAGATAAATCAGATACAAAAGGCACGAGGAAGGATCCTAGTTTCTTACGATCTATTTCAGATTGTAAGGGTAAATGTGAGAACTCACCGGGGCCTGATGGGTTGGCTAGATCATCAACAGAATGTTTGTCAGCATGTCAAGATATTTGCTGTACAACTTATGAGCAATGTACTTTTGCCATTGTCCCACGATTATGATACAGTGAAGGTATGGTAGAGTTTCGAACATGATGGGGAATAAACAAAGCACCGCTAACAATGAATTCGTTTCTACACAGTAAATGGATAAAGGGGGTGATCATTACATTAGATGTTCGGGGTATGTATAGACTAATGCCAAAACAAAACTAAGCTAAAGGTTTTGACATTAATAGTATACGACTTCTAATATCCTATACTTTACAGTGGTTTCCAACCTTCATGTACAGCAACAATACCTCCAGTCATATTAGTATACTTACAACCTTCAAATCCAGCATTTTCCAATCTTTTAACTAATTCATCTTGTGTACAAAACTTACGTATACTTTCCACAAGATACTGATATGAATCACGATCATTGGCAACTACCTCACCAAGCTTGGGTATAACATGGAATGAGTAAACATCATATAATTGTTTCAATGGTATATTCTCAACATGTGAAAACTCTAAACATAAGAATCTTCCACCCGGTTTTAATACACGATATGCATCCCTTAATGCCATATCAACATCGGTCACATTCCTCAATCCGAATGCGATTGTGTATATATCAAATGATTCATCTTCAAATGGTAAATATTGTGCATTCCCTTCAATGAAACTTAATGACTTTGAATCATCAATTAATGCATTACCATACCTGGTTCGTGCACGACTTTCACCAACCCTTAACATTTCAGTATTGATATCACAAACTGTTACTGATATTTCATCAACACCTGATGATTTAGCACGTTCTTGACAATTTGCTGCATCTATAAAACGGAATGCCACATCACCAGTACCTCCTGCTACATCTAATATTGATAATAAGCTTGTATTGTCCTTTTCATTTTGTTTTGCCCCATTACTACTATTGTTATTATTTGCATAACTCAATGAAGCACGACGTCGAACAGCCTTACTCATAGGTTCAACACCTGTCATCTTTAATAACTCATCCTTCCAATAACGATGTAATCCAGCTGACATGAAATCATTCATTACATCATAACTATCGGCTACATTTTCGAATACTTGTTTCACTCGATCTTCTTTATCATTGATGGAAACATTTTCATATCCAAAGTGTGTTGTTGATCCTGAGACGTATGAATTTATAGATTCTTGTTGTTGTTGAGTTGTTGATGTAGATGAAGTATTAGTTGTTGTTGTATCACTGTATTGTTGAGTGGCCGCAGTGGATGAATGACGATAACCACATGTGATTGGTGTTGTGTTTGATTTGCAACTAGCAACAAGTGATACTTGAGATAGACAACCCTTGGCTCTTGTAGATACGAGTGTACGGTTGCATATATTGGTTGCAACGGATATGAATCTACTACGAGCGGAGGTCACCATGTTGCAACTCTCAATGGCTGAGTGTTTGTAGTTTGTAGTGAGGATGTGGGAAGAGTTGTAGGGTAGATTGTCGGTGAAGCGCTTGGCTATCATGTGACGTGTTTAGATCTTTGGATCTTTTTCTCAGTGAAAAATGTTTGCCAACGCTATCTATGTGTGAGTGTTGCTCTTATAATTCGTAGGAGAGGACAATATAACCATGATATCGACGTTACTACTAAGAAGAGGTGGTATATCCAGCCGTCGTGTAGCCGGAGCTCGACGTTGGTTCAGTAATGGAGGCTTTGGTGAAAGCAGTGAGTAGAACATCTTTTTGCATTGCATATTTGCAATACAATAATATGTTAATATCTAACTCATTAACTAATCTCAATGTTCATACTTTAGTTCCAAGTGATTCACCGGAAGAATATGTCTTAGAGGGTGAGTATATATCATATAAAAAATTTTGTGCATATCTTATGAACATTATTTATCTTTTCTCCCTGATCTGATAATACTAACAAATAATATGATCTATTATACTATACTACTGTAATATCATGCATATCATTACAGGTGACGAAACAGAGGGTGAATGGAAGGGATGTTCACGATCATTCTTGGCACCAATCTCAATTACATCTCGTGGATCTGAAATTCTTAACAATCCACTATACAACAAATTCACAGCATTCAAAACAGGTGAACGTGATCGATTACGGTTCCGTGGTCTGTTGCCACCTCGTATACTAAATATGCAAATTCAAAAAGAACGTGTATTACAAGAGATACGTGCCGAACCATCGATGATACGTAAACATCAAATTATTGAGGACGTGCATGACAGAAATGAAACACTATATCATCGTATCCTTGTTGATCATATGGAGGAGATGGCACCCATTATCTACACTCCGACTGTTGGACAGGCATGTAATGAATTTGCAATGAGATATAGACGCCCTAGGGGAATGTATTTTTGTACTGAAGACCGTGGTCACATGGCGTCAATGGTATACAATTGGCCACAACAGGATGTTCGTGTTATTGTTGTGACAGATGGTAGTCGTATTCTTGGATTAGGTGACTTGGGGGCCAATGGTATGGGAATTCCAATTGGTAAATTGAGTTTGTATTGTGCAGCCGGAGGTATCGCTCCTCAGTAAGTTTCATGCTTATACTTATGTTTTCTTAATTCAATGCAAAGTGACCTTATCATACTTGTTCTCATAGCCGAGTGTTACCAGTAGTTCTCGATGTCGGTACTGATAATGAAGCTCTTCTCAATGATCCATTCTATTTGGGATTGCAAGAGCCTCGATTGACGGGGGCTAAGTATTATCACCTAGTTGACGAGTTTATTCAAGCTGTTCGGCATCGTTGGCCCAATGTGCTCATTCAGTTTGAGGACTTTAGTTCAGACAAAGCTCAGAAGATCTTGAACAAATATCGTGATGAAGTTCTATGTTTCAATGATGACATTCAGGGGACAGGTGCGACGACCTTAGCAGGAGTATTGGGCGGTCTAAGAGCAAAGGGTGAGAAGCCAACTGCATTAGGAGAACAGCGAATTTTGATTGCAGGAGCTGGAAGTGCTGGAATTGGAGTTGCTCAGGTACTTATGCAGGCAATGATGGAACATGGTAAAACAGAAGAGGAGGCTAAGAATTGCTTCTTCATTGCTGATGAGAAGGGTCTACTGGGAACTGATCGACTTAGTGAGTTGTCTCCGGAGCAAAAGATCTTTGCTCGAGATACTGATGGAGGACTATCTCTTCATGAAATTGTTAACAAACACAAGCCTACCATGATCCTTGGTATGACGGCGGTAGGTGGTCTATTCAATGAAGAGCTTATTAGAGATATGGCCAAACATTGCGAGCGCCCAATCATCTTCCCATTATCCAATCCAACAACAAAAGCAGAATGCTCTGCTGAGCAGGCATTCGAGTGGACTGACGGTCGTTGTGTAAGTTGAGAGTGTTCCATTTTGTATTTTTCTTTGTCATGATATACACACAAACTAACATATAATATTATCCTCGTGCAGATCTTTGCGAGTGGATCACCATTTGATCCTGTTGAGCTTAAAGATGGAAGAAAGTTCTACCCCACTCAATGCAACAACATGTTTGTCTTTCCTGGAATTGGCTTGGGAGTTACACTTTGTGGTGCAAAGTCAGTAACTGATAAGATGCTTTATGTTGCAGCGGAGGCACTAGCTAACTATGTCAGTGAAGATGAATTGACAATGGGGAAGGTATTTCCAAAGCAAAACACAATCAGAGACGTTTCAAAGAAGGTTGCTATTGCAGTAATTGAAGAGGCTATTAGGACAGATCAGGCACCAAGGCTCACGGAGAAGGATTTAGCAGATCTCGACGCTTTTGTAAGCCGTAAGATGTACGATCCCATCTATGTGCCATTGATTGAGAAGAGAACAATTAGCATTTAAAAGAAGGAGAGACTGTGTTTGTTAGATATAAGATACTAAGGCTAAAGAAAGCTAAACCTCTGTTCATTGTATTCCAACTTGCTCTAGTTTAATCGATTGTAGAATAACTTGCCTATAGTGTTGATGGCTGAAGGAGAACCTACAGGCATTAATCTCTATCTACACTTGCACATCCGCGTAGCTCAAACTAGGATCAGAAGAATAAAACAGGATTAGTAAGCTTTATTGTAAAGTAAGCAATACATAACATCCACTATAGCAACTTACCTGTTCAGCAAGCTGTTTGCAATTTGCAACTATAGTCGTTGTAAAGAGGAAGAAAGTATTGAATGAATCATCTTTTTGAAACAATACGTTCAATAATACACAAGATATACATACCTGCAGGAAAGAAATGAATCTGTCCTGGCTCGCTGCCATCTGTCTTTGGTGTTTGTGTTTCTTTAAAGTATACCAGGATGGGAAATGCAAGCGAAGGGAAGAAATCCCAGTTGACAAAGCTTGCGTATGCCCATCTATTAGCACCCCCCACCACAAAGTTTTCTCCTGAATCATTGAGGTCATCTCCTTGTTTCAATTCAAAACTGTTAGAATCAAAGACGAATCTTATCCGACTGGCTTGTACGGCAAATAGTACTGCTAGCAAAGTGATGAATCCACCGGTCAAAGTGCCTCCAACTCCACCTAATCCTGCAATCAATGATATCCCAACAACTCCAAACACCTATTGATATATCATAGTACCAGAACAGTACATACATCATTTATTAGATAAAGTAATAAGTACATATCATAATCATATCATTGTTAGATGATAAAGTAAAAAGTACATATCATATGCTCAAAACTTACACCTGCAATGGTATAGTCGCTATCAACGACAAAATCTGGAAGTTCTGGCTCAGGTGCTACCGCAACAGCTGATGATGATGAGAATATACCCTGTAGAAAACCAAGAGGACCATCGTCATTATTAGTACTACTGGAGAGGACGATATTTGAACTCTGACGGTCATTGATGTTTGAAGACTGAGTTTTCGACACTGCTTTGAATGGAGATTGAGCCGAAAATGCAAGGCAGCAGTATGCCTGCAGTGATAATAGTATAAGGATGGATTTCATCATATGTAGTTGGCGTGGTGAGAAGAAGTACTATGAGGTTTGCCGACGCGATGACCGTTTAGTTTAGCGATAAATGATTATTATTCCATTTTGCAAATCCTCACCATCAATTACTTTTGACTATTGGCCGACATAATAATATATCAAGAAGATGGGTGGAGAGGCCGCAAAGGAGAGACGGCGCTTGAAGCGTCTTGCTGCACAACAAACAGCCGATGGCAGTACTAATGTTTCTAAACCTACAAGCATCACTGCAATAAATGAAAAAAAGAGTGGTGATACTACATCACCTACAAAGAAGCAAACCAATAATACAAAAGGGAATAGTGATAAGAAGAGTAATGCATCTGATATTGCATTACAACGATTCCAACGGAAGGTGGCACGAAAGGCGAGTGGCAAGTTTAAACCCCAAGCACAACAAGGTAGTAGTGAAGGTAATAATTATAGTAATGGAAGATCTCCCCATCAAAACAATAACAAACGAAAGTCGGGGGAATATACCGACTATAAAAAGTCACAACAACATACACCAAACAAGAAGACATTCAGGGGAAATCAAAGGAGTGATAATAATAATAGACAGTCGTACCAACAACGTACACCAAACAGCAACAAGAACAACAATAAAAATACTTCTCCAAAGTATAATAATAACAAGAAGGAGGTACATAAAAAGGCAAAGAGTAATACAAAAGTCAAGAAGAATAAACCAAAACATTTAAAACGTAAGATGGAACAGCTGTCCAAAAGTATATCAAGTACACAAGGAGGAGATGACAATAAAGCTAATACCATGTCAGAGTTGGAAGAACAAATGAAGCAGTTGTCAAAGCAAATGGAGGAATATAAAAGGTTAAAGGCCAATAATAGTACTGATGCTGTTGTTACGGAGGATGGAGATGAAAAGCAGAATGTACCTGCAGTGGTAGACAAGTCTACAGAAAAGGTCAATGATAAAAGTGAGAAGAGTAAAGGAGCTAAGCAGGTATCTAGTAAGGATACAAAGGAGAATAATGAGTCTTCTGACGATTCATCTGATGATGATACAAAGCCGACCAAATCTGATGATAAACAAGAAACTACATCTTCTTCATCATCCAGCTCATCTGACAACAGTTCGGATGATGATGATTCGTCAGACGATGATGATGATGATGATGATGATGATATTGCAGAATCTTCCAACACTCGTTCTCGTGGCAAACGTAGAAGAGGAAGAAGAGACGATACTAAACCAAATTATGAAGATGATAAAGTTCAAGAAACCCAAACATCTGATAGTAATATTACACCCACTAAACCAGAAAAGGATAAAGATGAAACAGAAACTACTACTTCATCGAAAAAGACCTCCAAGAAGGATGATAAAAGACGTTGTATTGGCCGGAAGCCAATCACAGACTATACTATTGGCAAGACATACTCGGGAACAATCAAGTATATCAAACCAAAACTTGGTGCATTCATAGACATCGGCTCACATTCCGACGCATTCTGCCACATATCATGTATATCAAACGAGTTTGTATCAAGTGTAAGTGATGTAGTTAAGGAAAATGATATTGTAGAGAATGTACGTGTAATTGAGATTGATCGTGAGAAGAAAAGGATAACTGTTAGTTTACGAAGTGAGGATATGGCGGAGAATGAGAAGGAAAGGTTGAATAGCACTCGACAGTATGAAAATAATACGAAGAAACGATATACTAGCTATCGTGGAGGCTCTGGTGAAAGAAGTTATGGTGGGTCTTCTACAAGTAAGAGTCCTGTAAAGCAGTTTGTTAATGAAGAATCAACAGCACAGTCAAACGAGACAAAGCCTGTAAGCAATACCATCGTGTCTGATAAGTCATCAAGCGATGTAGATCTCAAGAGGGAGAGGAAGCTTGCTAGGCGAGCCGAGAGGAGAGCAGCCAAAGAGACATCTGATGTGGCAGATCACAATGATTACTCAACTACAGATCAGAATCAAAGTGTAGTAGTGAACAAGTCGTATCCATCTCCTCATTCAGGAGGGGAGAAGAGTGCAGCAGATCTAAAGAGAGAAAGGAAGATTGCAAGGAGGGCAGAACGAAGAGCTGCAGCAGCGGGGCAGCCGGTTATTAGAGTAGTACTTAATCTTTGTCTGTAAGATAAAATGAGTAGGAAAATAGAAAGAAATACCAAGGTAGATAAGCTAGCTCACTCTTCCTTCGACAGCTCCTTTATATCGTCCTTTGTATTGTATACGATGTCTTGGGAGTCTATGTACAGATCGTGGAGTTTCCAGGATACCAACAAAAAGAAGCAGCTGCCTATCTTTCTGCGAAGGAAAAAAGACCCAACATTTTACATCGAGTTGATGTTTGAGTTGAAGACCATTGCAACACATAATTGAGAAACCTATCCCTCTCCTAATCTTCTATAAATCTATAAAAAGAATGAAATTATCATTGCTTTTATCCCTCACAATCGTTGGATCTGCGTGTGCCTTTCAGCCGTCATCCAACAAAGCACCGAGTATCAAAAAAAAGTCTACTTCTCCTCGAACACAAGATGTGAAATTGCAAGTTGCAATACGCAGCCCCTTTCGGAATGTTTTCAATTCTGCAGAGGCTCCTCCTCGACCTATGATATCTAAGATTGACTATGTTGTGGATAGAGATTACAGTGTAGCACTAACTTTATTGCTTGTCGGGGTATGGTTATCTTTATTTCACCCAAGTACGTGATCGTGTGTAATAATGCTGTATGTGAGATATTATTGTTTGCAGCGTTGCATCTTATCAATTGGTAAACGTCAATCTTCTCTCTTTATTACCCTACATAGGCGAATACATGTTTATTGATATGCTAGGTGCGGCTTTTCACATCTGGTTCGGATGTTTCATTGGTATGCAGACGATGAGGACAAGAGCCGTGTTCAATAAGGACACATTTGAACTCAAAACAGTAACCAATAAGGTATTAGGATTGGAACGTGACAAGGGTCTTAAGGCCAAAGAATACAAGAACTATGTGTTGGGAACTAATAATGAGTGGTAAGTAGTAGTAAATTGATATCCAGCGTCACTTGTTGTATGCATTCTATCTATCTCTGACCATCCATGTTACACTTCCAACCTCTTATCATCTATTAGGCGTTATGATTCTTTTGTGAACTATGACTTCTTTCCCTCAATACAACTACCGATTCTAGTCTATTTCAAGGAAACTCAGACCCCCAAGGAGATGCAAATCAAGGGAAGTCTTGGCATGAACCAGATGGATCGACGAGACAACGGGCAGATGCATTGGTTTCCTGCCTTTGCTAATGCTAGACAGCTCAAGGAACAATTTGAGGCGCATAGATGCAAAAAGATTGGCACGATCAATGGCGAAGAGTTCACGAAGTAATGAGCATGAGTATGAGTTGTTGAAGTATATAATAATGTATAGGTAGTCTTCTGTTCTTTTAGAAAATAGCGAGTAGAGAAGAAGATCTTAATTTAGTTTGAACAGGTATCAGTGATGAATATATCTTACTTGTACTAGAGGTTGTTTTTCTCATTCGTGTACTTTGTTCTCCTCTTCTATACAACCATTTGCTATATTTCTTCCTCTGTTCTCTTCCCTCCTCACTTCTTCTTACTCTTCTTCTTCAGCGCTTCAACATAGGCTATCAAGTTGCGCTGTACTGCTTCTTGAGTAACAAAGCCACAGAAGTGATCAGTATCTTGCTCCCTTGTTTGTATCATATCTTTTATGTACTGTTCACGAGTCAATAATTTGCTGGCAACACGTGCTTGTGGAGGAATCATAGAATATACTTTAGCTTGCTTATATGCTTGCTGCATTAATGCATTTGATGATTGATCTTTAATAGCTGACGGTAGTAAGTCTAATAATGTATCATTCAATTCACATTGTTCGTCAGGTGCTACTATCTCATCCACCAAACCAACCTCCAACGCCTCTTTAGGAGGAAATAATTGACCCAATTGCATTGCAAGTTCTGCCTTTCTCAGTCCTATTGTGCTAATCATTAGCTGACTCATCCATGGCGGAGCTGAAGTTGAGATTAGATGTTATTATAGTGTGAGTGATGATATCCAGAATGCATGTTGAGTAATAAAACACACATCAAATAACATACCTGCTATCCCGAGTTTAGTCTCATTCAATCCAATGCTTCCCCCTGACATGATTCGATAATCTGAAGCCATTGCAATAAAGCAACCAGCAGCTGGTGCATGGCCTTGTATTGCGCTGATTGTTGCCAGTCTTGACCCATACAAATCTAAATAAACCTGCTGTAGTGAATTCCAAAACTTGGGAAGTCTATCTTTGTCCGGAGTGAGTAACTCTGTAACATCAAGGCCAGCCGAGAATATAACCGGGTTTGTCGATGTAAGTATGACACTTTTTATCTTTTTATTTGATTCAATATGTTTAATAGATTTGCAAATAGCTTCATTCCTGATATATTATCATGTTAAGATATAAGATATGTGATTCGGTTAGATACATATTGCATATAAACAGGTATACCATATAGTAGCAACATACATTTGTAGATTTAAGGAATTCGCCGGAGGTCGGTTCATGGCCAGAATTGCAACTCCGGAGTCTTCATCAACTTGACTAAGGACCAACCCATCATCATCACCTGCATTGGCATCTGTGATTGTTGAAAAATAAGAAGTTGAAGGTTTCTGATAACTACGACCTAATCTCGTCACCGCGAATGTAGACAACTGTCTCCTTGATAGTAGAAAGGACATACTCATCAATATTAAAAGGAGAGTCTGCTATTGTGCTGCTTTATTGATGAAGAGAGTTGCCACTTTGTTGGCATTGATAGATTACTCTCGATGAAGATATCAAAAGCGCAAGTACAAAGATCCTAATTTTGGATTTTGGCGATTCTAATAATCTTGCTCTCTTCACTTCCTTCTTCTTCTCTCTCCTATTGCATCCTCTTGTCAGCTCACAATATACTGTTTCTCTATTGAATTACTCAGTTATGTCGTCATCTTCGTGTTTTGTATCTATGAGGTTGCGGCGGCGGCGGCGGCGGTTGGGCAATTATTTATTAATCCTCATCGTATCTTCTTTGTTGATGTCAATGTTGGTGACTCCTGTTGATGCCTTTAACAATATGAATAATATCAATACACATACCCTACAAAGAAATCATTTATCAACTGGTAATATATTATCACGGAGCGTTGTACACCGATTGCAATATAATAATGTACAACCGCCTTCTACAAGACGACAAGTTGTGCATTTGCATTTATCAATGAGTAGTACTGAAATTAGTGATGAATCCAATAGTAACAAATCAAAGTCGAAAAGATCTACAATATTTACTGCTGCTACTCTTGGATTATTGGCATTAACGTCAACTTCTACAATTGCAAATGCTGCTAAGAAGGTTGCAACTACTGCCGCTGTATCGGAGACTACTCTTATCCTACCAACAATTCCTAGATTAGCTCTTGTATGTATCCTCCCAACACTATTAGGGTATTATAAATCAGAGTATGGCGTTAGTTATGGATATGGTACGGCAATGGCGGCATCAAGTGCTTTAATACTTTCTTCCATTGCCAATTCAGTTGGACTTCCACTATTGCCAGGCATTAAGGAAGCTTTGATGTCATTAAAATCTTTTCAAACTGCAGGAGTTGCATCTTCACTTGCTACAACACTCAATAATTTACAAGCACTTCTGCCAACTTCACTTCCAGCATTTCATGCATTTGCACTCTTCTTCTATGGAACACGGCTTAACCTTTTCTTATTCTACCGAGAGGTATTCTTAGCTCGATTTCGCGCTATGCGAGAGAGGATTGAAGAGCGTGCAAAGAAACAAGGAGGGAGATTGAAACGCACACCATTTCTTTTAAGCTGTGCTTTCTTGTACTTTTGTATGATGACACCGCTCCTTATTACCAGTAAATTGTGTCACGGTATGAGTATGTCTGGGCCTGCGGTATTGAGTCTAAGCAGTGGAGCTGTTCCGATACTGGAACATGCTCTTCGATCAACAGTGGTTATTGCTTTACTTGGCTTTTTATTAGGTGCTTTTGGTGACTTGAACAAAACAATTGGAAAGGCAATACAAGGTGAAGATGCACTAATCACGGGAGGAATCTTCCGCTTCTTTCGTCATCCAAATTACACTGGAGAAGTTATTGGCTGGCTTTCCTCTATGTTGTCAGGTTTCTTGGCAGTCATATTAAAGACTGTGAAACTTAGTGCTGAGGGAGGAACCACTGGTGGATGTCTTTCTCTATGGAAAAGCATGGCTCCATATCTTCTATTGAGTGTAATGGGTGCTACTGGTATTTCCTTTGTACTTGCAACTGCCACTACTGGACTTGAATTTCGACAAAAGGAAAAGTATGGTGACACTACCGAGTATCAAAATTGGATAAAGAAGAGTTGGGTAGGTTTCAAGATGGCACCAAAACAAGATAGTTCTAGTGGTGGTGCTGACAACAACAATGAGGAGGATGAGGCATAGTGTAAGCATATCAAGGGGGCGAATAAAGTAAAAGATAAACAAAACAATAGTGTGTCTTTATGTTGGCGAGCGAAGCGAGCTCCGTGTAGAATATCCACGATACTATTGATCACATTGCATCTCATCCAAAAGCAAAACAGTATGCGCCGACCAGGGAATCGTAACCCAAAGGGCAAATGCTGGAAGGCTGAGACACTCACCAAGTGCAAAACAATAAGATACGATTACAGCATGTGATACCAAAATAGAATATCCACGATACTATTGATCACATTGCATCTCATCCAAAAGCAAAACAGTTTGCGCCGACCGGGAATCGAACCCAGGGCAAATGCTTGGAAGGCATTTATGTTACCACTACACCATCGGCGCTAGCCATAAAATAGTGACAAAAGATACTATTTCTAAAACATACATTAAAGTGAAAGATTTACATCTGAACCCATACAAACCATGACAACTGATCCCAGCCGATCTATGGCCATGTTGTATCAATACTATATTATATGAGGAATGAATAGGTATTCTCACTACTACACATTTGCTTGCCACTTAGCTGATTAGTTTTAAGTTTTAACTGTGATATTCTGCAGTGACAACTCTCATCATTTGCTTTCTATATTGTACAATTCATCATCACTGCAGTATCCCTAAACATCCAACACTTTATCTCATTTCCCCTTCTATTCTGCCAATAAGTAGTTCAGTCTCTCAAGGTCAAGTAAGTTCATTGCACATGAGGATACCGCTGACACATATACATATGTAAGACCCTTAGAATATAATTTGCAAAAGACCGGCATTGCTCATAAGTAGGCCCTTTTGCAATACTACCTCTTCCATGTCCTCCTAGCTAGCTTAAGGCTCCCAAGTATCTTTATCTCTCCACGATGTACCATCGACGTCATCTTTTGAATGCTTTCTCGTTGCTGCATTATAGAATGATTCCAAGCGCTCTTGAAACTGCTCGTCGTGCTCACGTCCAAGCTCTTTTGCCTTGTCTTTAAGAATTGTCGCCGTCTCACCTCCTCCCCAATGAATGATATCAGAGTGAGTCTATAAGAAGGAAGATATACTGTGAGTTGGTATAATCTATAGTTGGTAATATGATCATACATATGAAACAAGATACTTACAATTTTCCCCTGGCATTTCAACTTCTGATCAATAAACTCTTTATCAAGTACCTCTGCGGCCTCTATTAGTGTGGATAAACATCCCTGAAGCCTACTCAACTCTGCCTCATTTGTTTGTGCCACGCGCTTGAATGAGAGTTGATCATTCTCCATTGTAGGTTCTACATGCTCTAGTCTATCATAATCATAAGGAGAAAGAGGAGACAAGAACATTAGTCATATGTTTGCACATATCAAATGATTAACATATTACATAATGTACATAGTATATATACAATAATATAAACAACACTCACCCTTTTGCAGAAATTTCTCGCTCATGCAATCTCTCAACTATTCGTACGAGCATATCAGATGCAAGGCGCTTCTCGTGCAAACGATGCACTACATCATCTACATCGCCAGGAAAGAGTTCATCGATAATGGAGTCTGTAGCGGAATCTTGTGCATATTTCTTTGTTAGTAATGTAGTGTGTAGTAATTCATCTTCACGACTTGCTTCTTCTCGTAGTGCTCTCGCTTTTGCAAGTAATCGCTCTGCTTCTGATTGAGCTGTTGCATATAGCTGAGTAGTGTCGCGCTGAACATGATGTACTATAGTACTTAACGGCGATTGCGATACGAATGCATTAGTGATGACATTGAGGTTTGTAGTAGCAAGCAGAATAAGTAATAGGGGTTGCATCATCATAATAATTTGTGATGATGGGATATCTTTTGTGAATCTTTCTCTTGTGTGTTCTTTAGATCGATGTTATCAGCAGATTTTTAAGCAACAAACAGCGAATAATATGATTGATCAACTTGATATTAATCTCTTCTTCTTGACAGCGATATTACAAATAAATAGGAGCTATTGATGTGATATAGAAAGTTCACCGCCATGATTCGGGTGTCAACATCTCAAAATTTGATATCTTTTACACAAAGATTTGCGGTATCCTTTTTGCCCAAAGTGTCCACAATCGCTCTCTGAGCTTGCTCATTCCTAACTCAGTCTCTAGCAGCTTGGGAGCATACTGACTGAGGCTCAGTCCACGGTACTACATAACATCTTCATTAGGTCATTATAGCAGTAATCTAACAACTCATTATCTTATTATATATTACCTACTAACTAGATGGATCCGTTTTTGTTGATGACAGTTCATGAGTAAGTGTGCTAACATCTTACTAGTGAGTATGTCAAATGATGAGTTGATATCTCACTCCTCTGTTTCGTCAGCAAATCCCTTCAGTTTCACTTTATCCAAACTCCGAATATATGTACTAAGCTTGTGATGAGACCATAAACTTTTTGAAAGTAATACATCATTTAGTTGCCACAAGACATTTGCCCTCAAAGATTCCTTGCCATTGCCACCAACTTCGTGAATACTGCTTGATCCGCCTCCTATCCTTCGAGGTCGCACGAGATATACATTTCCAGGTACTGCCAACTTCTCTTCCTTGTGTTTATCTGTCTTTAAACCTGATACTGTTAGTGAAACTGCCTCTGACATCCAACCTACACTTTTACCGAGAACACCTCCTTTGATATTTTTATGTAAACGATTGCACAAGTGATTGATACTTCTATGTGTTGTTCTGCATACAATATCATCTCCAGTAATGACGCTTGTAATAAAGGCATTTTCAACATTTGATGAAATACACGGCGGGGCACCAAGGCAGATAGCAGAGGTTCTTCCTCTTCCACAACCACACAACGAGTCATATTTTGATTGCTGACTTCTTTTCTGTTGTAATGGCAAGGAACCTTCTAAAATGTTTGCTGAGATAGCCGCAACGCCTCCGGCCAATGAGTAGCCAACGAAATGAATGGCTTCGTCATTTTCTTGTGGTTCTTCTATATCTTGATCACTTTCCTCATCATCATCGCTATCTCCATTCTCTTGTAGTAATTTCTCACTTATTGTGATGATTGGCCGTAGAGTCTTGAGCAACTTTATAGACATGTTATATAACGGTTCACAAACACTTGCACTATTGTTTTCCCTTATTCTTGAATTCAACCTCAATTGCATTGGAGGTGTATCTAGAATTGATATGATCGATGGTAAATCACAGCTACTGGTAGTACCAGATGATTTGTCATGGTCGGATAGAATAACTAGATATCTCCCTCTTTCTTTTTGGGTATCTGTTGAATTGTCATCTTCTTCGTCGTACTCTTCTATTTCTTCTTTTGCATAGGATAGTAAATCGTCTACACCACCGTGTCTTATTCCTGCTCCTCCATTATAATCAGATTCGTATATAACTAATACTGATATTGATAGATCATCAGAATGTATTGTTGTATTGAGTACTACCTTTCTTTCAGTCCAATCGGCTAAGGTACTGTCGTCACCGTATAGGATATCATCTTTGTTGTCTGTATCATCATCATTTGATGCATCAATAGCAGGAGGTGCCATGTTTATTAACTCACATAATTCTGCAGCGAATAATGCATCAGCCAAACAACCAACTCTAGCCGCATTACGACTCATTCGTCCTTTAACTTTTAGACCACCAACCTTTCCATCAACTTCTCCTTCTTCATCATCTTCGTCATCACTATCCTCATCTAATGATGTTGATGATTTATGTGTCCTTTGGTACATCTCGTGAGCTGTACCATCAATCTTTTTCAAAGCTGATTGTGTTGTTGATAAAGATCGTAGTGCTGATGATATTGTATTGATGTTATATTTTGTTGGTTTACTTTCAGAGTTGATAGGTGTATTCAATCTTTTTTGGATAGATTGAGCTAATAATTGATATGCATCATCAGTAGATTTTCTAGATGATTTTGATTTAGGTTTCAATGATACCTTGGCGGTAACATCAGATGTTATCGACAAGAGAATGCATATCAATCTAATCATATTGAAAATGAAAAGACAAATCATATCTACTTCTAGAGCTTGATACGCCACCCGTAGCAACTAATAACTCTCTTTATTGCCCTATGGAGTGCGGAGGCGTGAAGTACCTATTTATGTCAGTAAAACAGTGCTCTCAATCGACCACACTTATCTATCCAGTCCACATATCATACAGTGACACAACAACGCTTGGCTCAGTAGAACTAGTAGAGATAGCTCTAGGATACCATATTTGCAATTGCAATCAACTGTCAACTAACCTCATATGAAGCAAATCGTTGCACTATCGAAAGAGATAGTGGAAGATATTGCAGTTAACTCATACACTGCCGATAAGGCTTAGTTTTATGCGCAGTTATCAACTCTCTTATAAATTGGTGGTGCTCCGGTGACTTGAGTCAATTCCTCATGCATATGCAGCTTGCTGACTTTCAGTTTATTGGTATCAATTCAGCGGTGTATATTGCCGATATAGAGTCTTTTCATCATTTTAATGATCATTCAATTGAGGTGGTGGTGATTGTCCGGTGATATCAGTACTGCTGGTAGAAACATCCACATATAAGATTAAAATCCTCGTATGGATGCTTTGGCAAATTATGGATCTGACGACTCTAACTCGTCAGCAGATGATACCGGTAAAGGTATTTCAGGTCTCCTAGGTCATTATTCTGATAGTGATAATGATGATGCAGCAACCACATCTAGCAATATTGAAAAAGCTAATGATATAGTAGAAGTAAATAAAGAAGGTGATGATAAGACTACCAATTCAGAGGATGAAGGCCAACCTAACAAGAAGAAGCGTCGACGTTGGGATAATCCAAAGGATGACAGC